>Ga0102589_1000728_pt1 | contig 56937 bp, 54 predicted proteins | sample AraplaMF_Col_mLB_FD_76858 | JGI IMG/M metagenome (GOLD analysis project Ga0102589, IMG submission 76858) | Arabidopsis root microbial communities from the University of North Carolina, USA - plate scrape MF_Col_mLB | ecosystem: Host-associated > Plants > Roots > Endosphere | place: USA...
CGTAGTGGAGGACGGCAAGGCCGTTGCGGGCGGCGCGAGCCTGGCAGGACCAGAAGCCGAGGCAGGACGCAATGGCCGCAATAGGATCGGCAAGTGTTGATGCAGGCAGACGTGGCAGATCTGCGAGCCGGTATTCCGTCGCACACATCGCAAATGAACCGCAGCGAAAAGGGCTCACCTGCGAGGTCATCGCGCGGGACGGGATCCTCCTGACAGGAGGAGTTTGGCATCAATGGCGATCATCACGGCATATTGGTTACTCATCTCGGTCGCCGAGCCGAGTTCGGTTTCTTGCCGCGCCACGTTGAAGTATCAGGTAGACCACTCTCGTTTAGAGGCGCAAACCGCTTCTCTTTTTAACGTTACCCTCAATCACATGCGTCGGGCGCCATACGTTTCTTCCAGTTCGAGCAGAGTGTGAGGACCTGCCTGGGAAACGGCTGAGAGAACATGATCTCCGATATGATTAGGTCCGACAGATTCCCTCTCAAAACTGCGAGTAGACGATTTAAAATCTTTCGCCTATCGATTGCTTATGAAATCGTCGCTCGATCATATGCCGCTTCGCAAGCAGCGAGAACTCGGCCGGGTCCTTGAAATCCTCCACGAGGAATTCGAGGATGCGCTGAAAGAAGGCACGGCCGATTTCAAGAAGCGCGGCCGGATTCTTAAGATTATCCTCTTCGGCTCCTATGCCAAGGGCGGCTGGGTCGATGAACCCTTCACCATGAAAGGGTATCGCTCCGATTTCGATCTCTTGATCATCGTCAATAACCGCAAGCTCTGCGAGTTCGCTGAGTACTGGTACAAGGCCGCCGACCGGCTGATCCACGAAGCCTCGATCGAAACGCCGGTGAGCTTCATCGTCCATTCCAGGCGCGAGGTGAATACCTACCTCAAGGAGGGGCAATACTTCTTCTCCGATATCCGCAAGGAAGGCATCGTTCTCTATGAACTGGACGATGAGCCGCTTACGGAACCGCAGCCACTGTCACCGGCGGATCAGCTTCGCGTCGCGAGCGAGTATTTCGGGGAGCGCTATCCAACCGCTGACGGATTTCTTGATACTGCAAGGTATGCGCTTAGCCGCGGTCGCAGCAAGGAAGCCGCATTCCAGATGCATCAGTCTGTCGAACAGTCCTATTCCTGCGTTCTTCTCACCCTGACCAACTATGGTCCACCATCCCACAACATCAAATTTCTCCGTTCGCTTGCCGAGGAGCAGGACCGTCGACTTGCCGAAGCCTTTCCTCGTGATCAACACAAGGAGCGCGCTTGGTTCAACACTTTGAACGAGGCCTATGTGAAGGCGCGCTATTCGAAACATTACGAGATCAGCGAGGAGGCTCTCACCTGGCTCGGCGAGCGGACAACCGTGCTGCTCGAACTGGTCAAGATGGTTTGCTCCGAGCGTCTCGAAAGGCTCAAACACCACGGTCAATAGGAACCGGACGGCGCGGCTCGTGCTCGTCAAAATCGTGCAATTGTCGGCCCTCGACGTGCATGCGTTAATTCGTGTAGCCTCGAGACTGACATATGTCCCATCAGCATAGTGGCGATATCATCTGCGGTCCAATAGCCTTCGCCTTATAGACCGACCGCCGCGCCGGAGATCGTGTCGGAGGCTTTTTAGTCGTGCGCCACCGTCATATGGGTTCGCGGGTGTCCGTGGAGGAGAAAAAGAGCGGGACCGCTTCCCCGCGCGAACCCGGATGCCACCAGCGTCAACGTGAACCGTTTGTAATTCGAAGCCACCGAAGGCCATCTCGTCACCATTGATTTGCGCGCGCGCGGCAGGCCACGTCCCTGCCGGCCACCACGTCAGCTTCAGATCGAATGACCGCGCCGGGCCTGCACCGCTAGGCTGCGGCTTTTCGATCTTGACGGCCTTCTCGACCTGTTTGTGACGCGCATCGTTTCGATAGGCTGCTTTCGGACGACATTCTTCTCTCCTTTCGACAGTGGAGGTGCAACGTCGGACGGCTGAAAAAAGTTTGGAAAGAGCCAAAACCGCGCTGCGCGCTTCTCATTGACGAATCACCTTGCAAATTGGCGAATGTGCCGCCTTCGGCAGGCATCGGATCGATGATGAGACTCGCCGAGAACAAGGTACGTTCCCTCGGCGGCGATTCACGCTGGAACCAAGAGTCCAGCATTAAGATGCTCTCCCTGGATCGACCATGTAGAATCGCAGACACGCCCTCGTTGACGATCGGAATGATCGATTCCACCCGTTGCCTGGACGCGGGGTCGCCGCGTGTGGCCAGGCCCTCCGGCGAGCGCCAACAGCGCAGACACTGGACATACGTTAGTCCATAGCGTGAGACACGTTGCCATGTTCATCTCGCGACTATCCATAAATCGCAGACATATACGAAATGCGCATAAAACTATGCGTCGGCGGCGATTTTATAGAGATAAAAGCAGGAATTAACAAAGACTTAAGAAATTTTGATACTTCTTGTCATTAGTATGACTTATGTGACGGTGGTATTTTTGCGCTCGGGTCTTTCACATTCACTTGCTCGGGTCTTCAAAACCCTTCGCGATCTCGGAAGGGACAGGGGCGGCAATGTCGCGATCGTCGTTGCCCTTACCCTGGTGCCGATGATCGTCGCAGTCGGCGCGAGCTTTGACTATATTCGTACTTACAATGTCCGCCAGAGGATGCAGAGCGACCTCGATACGGCCCTGATCGCCGCAGTCAAAGAGATCGATACCGACGACGCCGTCGCTCTCAAGCAAAAGGTTTCCGACTGGTTCCACGCGCAGGTGGAAAACAGCTATACGCTTGGCGACATCGACATCGATACCTCAAACCATAAGATCACGGCGACAGCGAGCGGCACCGTTCCGACGACGCTGATGAAGATCGCCAACATCGACACCGTTGACGTCAGTGTGGCAAGCGCCGTCAAGGGGCCGGCCACCTCCTATCTTAACGTCTATATCGTCATCGACACATCGCCGTCGATGCTTCTGGCGGCAACGACGGCCGGCCAGTCGACCATGTATTCCGGCATCGGATGCCAGTTTGCGTGCCATACGGGCGATGCGCACAAAATCGGCAAAACGACCTACGCCAACAACTACGAATACAGCACGGCCAAGAACATAAAACTGCGCGCCGATGTCGCCGGCGACGCCGTCAAGGACGTGCTCGCCTTGATCGACACCTCAGACAGCAATCATCAACGCATCAAGGTCGGATTATATAGCCTCGGCGATACCCTCACGGAAGTTCTCGCCCCGACGCTGAGCACGGACACGGCGCGGACACGCCTTGCAAGCTCGAGCTACGGCCTCACCAGCGCGACCTCGAAGGCAGCCACGTATTTTGACGTGTCGCTTGCAACGCTCAAGCAGAAAGTCGGCACCGGAGGGGACGGAACGTCCTCGGGCTCGCCGCTCAAGCTAGTTCTGCTGCTGACGGACGGCGTTCAGTCGCAGCGCGAATGGGTGACCGACAAGGTGACATGGAAGGACGGAAAAGCCACGTATGGGGCATACTGGAACAAGGTGGCACCTCTTAACCCCGACTGGTGCGCCTATGTCAAAAACCAGTCCGCCACCATGGCCGTGCTTTACACCGAATACCTGCCGATCACCTCGGACTGGGGTTACAACGCCACGGTAGGGTCGACCATGGCCAGCGCCAACTGGAAGAGCACCTACGGCGGCACCATGGATAGCGACGTGTCGACCAGCATCACGAGACGTGATTACATCCCCTACGCACTTTCCGACTGCGCATCGTCCAAGAGCCTGTTCCTATCAGCCTCGTCTTCGGCCGAGATCACGGCAGGCCTGTCGGCGCTTTTCACCCAATATCTCGCATCTGTCCGGCTGACCCAATGAGGCGAGGGAAACGCTTCGCATCGTTGCACCGCCTGCTTCGCGATCGCAAAGGGGTCGCCGCGATCGAATTTGCGATCCTGGCTCTGCCGCTCTTCATCATGATATTCGGCATTATCGAAGTGTCGCTGATGTTCTTCGTCAACTCGGCGCTGGACGCTTCTGTGCACAAGATGTCGCGGATGATCCGCACCGGCGAGATCGCGTCCTCCAATATCACTTTGGCCGATTTCAAGGCCAGAATTTGCAATGACATGCTTCTCTCGTTCAGCTGTTCCAGCGGTCTTCTGGTCAAGGTGAACGTGCTCTCGGACCTCTCGTCCGCCGCCAGCGCCGATCCCATCGACGACAGCGGCAATCTCACAGTCACCGAGACTTATGACATCGGCAAGGGCAGCGACTACATCCTGGTTCAGACGTTCCTGCCATGGACAGCCGTCGTCAATTTCTTCAGCCTATCGAGCGCTCAGCTTTCCGACGGCCGCTACCTGCTCGGATCGTCCGTTCTGTTCCGCAACGAGCCTTTTTGACATGATCATGAAACGGAGCCAGTCCTTCTTCCGCTTTGCCCGATCTCGCGCCCGTCATCTCATGCGCGATCGGACGGCTGCCTCGGGCGTGGAATTCGCGCTCGTTCTGCCGATCCTGGTAATGCTCCTGTTCGGAACCGTCGATCTCGGCCATGCGCTCACGGTCAGCCGAAAGATAGATGAGATCGCCTCTTCCACAGGCGACATGATTTCACAACAGGGTTCCTGGACGAAGTCCGACGTCGCCAAGCTTCTCTCCGGCGCGAGCTTCATCCTGCAGCCCTATGACACGACGGGGCTGACGATCACCGTCGCGGTGGACGATATCGCCAAAAGCGGCAGCGCGACGGTCAACTGGTCTGCAGCACTCAACACCTCCGCACTTAACTCCGGCGCAGCGAGCACAATCGAGGTCCCTTCGGAGATCCAGGATGACGGCGTGCAGGTGGTGCTGACCAGGGTGCAGTACACATTGACGACGCCGGTCTCGGCGTTCTTTTCAAACTTCACCGGGCAGAATGGCTACAGCTTCGATCGCCATTACTTCAATCGCCCGAGGGTCGGCGACACGATCACTTACAATTGAGCTGCAGGATCTGCCGCAATCGGACGGACGTCCGCCGGATTGTCAACCGATAAGCCATGACAATGGTGATTATGGACGATATGGAAGACCTTCATCAAGAGGGCACGACATCATGGCAAGACGAGTTTTCGGCGGCATGCGGCGGTTGTCTGTTATCGTCCCGATTGCCCTGATGGTGATTTTGTATTCGAATGGCACTGGCGGGGCAGCACCGACCGATCTTCATTGGTCCCAAGATCCAGGCACTCATTGCAAATTCGTCGCGCCCGCATCCTTGACCAGCGGCCCCACCTTCTGGATCGGTGCCTGTATCGACGGCAAGGCGACCGGAGAAGGGATGCTGCGTCGCCGGGATGCCGACCGGGCCGGGCCTGCCTTCTTCGGCCGGATGAAGGAGGGGATTCCTGAGATCGGTGTCATTGATCTGGCCGAGGGATACAGAGCCGGCAGTTTCCGCGACGGTGACATCGGCGGCGGAGCCGAGCCTGACCCGCAGAATCGAATAGATGCCTTTCGTATGGCGGCCGAGGCCGCGCGGTCGATCAGCGTCAAATACGCCGCCGAGAACAATGCAGGATCTGCCCACCTTTACGAAGAGCTGGCCAAGACACTGGAACTGCAGACGGATTGAGCATGAACGAGAGGCTGCAACGGCGATCCTTTCTGGCAGGGCTATGGGCGGGACTGTCGGCCATGGTTAGCGCCAGCATGCCTGCGGCGGCGGCGAACCAACCGCCGCAGAGCGCCGAAGGCCACCAAGCCAGGGCTGGCATCCACCCTTGGCTCGGCGTCGGCGAGCAGGTGACCGCTGACGTTGTGCTGGACGGCAAGGTGGTGGTCCAACTGGACGACACGGCGACGCTTCCGGGCCTGAAGAAGCTGCCCGCAGTGGTGTTCGACTTACCGCCGGGCCTGAAGCGGCTGCAACTACGCGGCTCGCTCAGGGATGCCGACGGCCGGGCCGGATCGTTCTCGAAAACATGGACCGTGCGCGATATGGCCCCGATTTCGGCGCCGCTCTATGACGGCTCGCGGCCATTGGTCGAACGGGTGCTGGCTTTTGCCGAGAAAACCGACCTGGTGGAAGTGGCCGCACCCCGGCTGCCCGCCAGCACGACGGCAGAAGCGGCCTTTCAACAGTTGGAACGGCGCCTACACATTCAACTGCCGGCGCCGCTGCGCCAACTGCTGGCCGAAGCGGACATACAGATCGACGACTCCTATTTCGTGAAGCCGCAGGACCTCGAGACAGTGAGCGAATTGCTGCTCAAGGGTTGGGGTTATACCCGCAGCGGCGGCGCGACCGCATTGGACACGTTGCTGCCTGAGACCGTACGGGCTCGCTACGACCGCAGCGTGGTGGTGTTCATCGAGGTCGGCGACGGCCTTGGCGCCCTCGCCTGGATCCGGCGGGCGTCAGCCCGCACGAGCCGGCCGACATATGGGGTGACAAGGGCAACCCCGGCGCCCGGCCCGCAACGCCTAATGCCGGCGTGTGGTATTGGCTGCATCAGGAGCGCATAGCCGAGCCTGAACTGCTGCTCGACGACGACTATCGACCGAAGAGCGCGGAGGCTGCGCTGACCAACGTGTTCCAGCGCTTCGCCCTGTCGCAGGCCGCTTATCCCGAGACCGAAGACGAGCTGGTCATCGACAGCGCCCATCCGCGCAATCTGCTGCAGCTCAGCTTTGACGGGCCGAAAGAACCGCGGCTCTGGCTACGCAGTTACGATTATCACTATAGTCTCTATTGAGCGGAATGGCTCACTCGGCGAGCCTGACGACGCCGTACGGATTGAACTTGTACTCGTCCACTTCGTAGGTGGAATCGAAGGAGAGGCTTGCGCGGCGATCCTTCAACGTCTGCTCAAGCCCCCGCCCGGCGATCTCGTCGGCAACCGCATCCATGATGGCGACGACCTGCCTTTCGCTGCCGGCCGTCTGGGGCACATAGACCTCCGGCAACCCGACGAGATGAAAGCCGACGCTCTCCAGATATCCGCGCGCCGATAGCGGCCGCTTCGCGAAGGCCAGCCGGCCGATCCGCTGCTGAGCAAGAGTATCCGCGGTTTTCACAGCGTCCGCTCCTTGCCGGATCAGTTCTCTCCATCGCTCGCGGCCATGGGCAATGCCCGCGCTCTCACCCTTCACGGCAACCGCTCCTGCATCGATCACCCGTTCGACGACGCGCAGCGCCAGCATCGAAACTTTCACCGTCTCCGCATGCGCGATGCTCGGCCCGAGGACATAAAGGACCGATTGATGATCGGCGACGGCCTGCTCGTCTGACGGGCATCGGCTTCGACCCGATCCCAGCACACGGCGAATGACTGGACCATCCGGTCATCGGGCTCGGCCTGAGAGTAATTCTGGTCGACGCTGAAGCCCGTGGCGAAATCACGGATTGCCTGTGATGCCGCCTCGGACAAGGTGCTGAGGTCTCGTTCCCTACCGAGGAAACATAAGACATGACGAGGCGTTACCGACGATCCCTCCGCCTCGGCTTGCACCGTCGTTTCTTCGCCGCCATGAGGGCCGGATTCCTTGGCTGATGACTGCTTCCAGCCGATCATCGCCCATATCGACCCCAGGAGTGCGCGACGCAGGAGATTTAAGATCGATGCCTTCCGTTCGGTCGAATGTAGTCAGCTTCCTCGGCTTTCTAAACAAATGAAATCCGAAACGAAAGCAGGATCAATCGCTACGGACAATCCGCCATGCCGGGCGCGGCCGGCCGTCATTTCAAGCCACGGCTTGCGCGCCGGTGATTTCCACGAGCGAGCCGCACATGAAGGCCGCTTCATCCGATGCAAGGAACGCAACGAGCGCCGCCACTTCCTCCGGCTTACCAATACGGCCGTAGGGGACGAGCTTGTCGAGATCGGCGATCGTCCGGCCGGCGCGCGTAACGCCGGCTTCGAGCATCGGCGTATGGATTTCGCCGGGGCAGACGGCATTGACCCGGACTTTGTCGGGCGCATAGTCGCGAGCCAGATTCTGGGTGAAGGCGGCAACCGCCGCCTTTGTCGTGTTATAGGCGATGTGGTTCGGCGCCGGATAGAGACCCCATTGCGAAGCCGTGTTGACGATCGCGCCGCCGCCGGCAGCGATCATGTGCGGCAGGGCCGCGCGGCAGAGGTGGAACATCGAATCCAGGTTGACTGCGAAACTCAGCTGCCAGTCTTCATCCGAAAGGGAAAGCAGGTTTCCACGCCGGTTGATGCCGGCATTGTTGACCAGCACGTCCAGCCGCCCCTTGATCGCAAAGGCTTTCTCGATGAGTTCGACGCATTCCGGCTTGCGGGAGATGTCGGCCGCGATGGCAGTCGCCGATCCGCCCGCCGCCTCGATGAGCAAGGCGACGTCGCCTGCGGCCTGTGCATTGGCATCCGTCACCACCACCAAGGCGCCTTCGTCGGCCAACCTCTTCGATATGGCCGACCCTATACCGCCGCCGCCGCCCGTGACCACCGCGACCTGACCCACAAATCTTTTCATATCGAAACTCCCTATCTGATGTAGCTGCCGCCGTTGACGTCGAACGTCGCCCCATTGACCGACGCCTGCGAAGGGCGAAGCAGGAAGGCCACCAGCTCGGCGATCTCCGCCGTCTCGGCCATCTCGCCGATCGGGATATCGCTGACGGCAGCCTCCTTGCCGTGCTTCGCCACGAAGTCCTCGGCCATGTCGGTGCGTACCCATCCCGGCGCGATGGAGACGGCGACGACGCCGTCGCGCCCGAAGCTACGCGCAATCGACTTTGTGAGATTGATCAGCGCCGCCTTCGTCGCCCCGTAAGGCATGGCGTCGGCCGCGTAGCCGCGCTGGCCCGCCCGGCTTGCCATGTTGACTATCCGCCCTCCGCCATTCTGCTTGAAATGCACCAGAGCCTCCTTGCAGAGGTCCGCTGCCGCGAAGAAGTTCACCTGAAACTCCTTCTGCCAGGCGGCCCGCCAGTCGGCGGGATCGGCATCGATCGAAATCTCGTTGCGGATACCGGCATTGTTGACGACGGCATGGATCCGCCCCGCCGCCGCGAGCGCGTCGCGCCAGAGTGCAAAGGCGCCGTCCGGACCGGAGAGATCGGCCTGGACGATCAGGCCGTCGCCACCGAGCCTGCGATGCAGGGCTTCCGCCCCTTCCCTGTCGCGTCCGTAGTGGATGACGGGCCGCGCGCCTTCGGCAGACAGGCGTTCGGCGATGGCTGCGCCGATGCCGCCCGACGCCCCGGTGATGAGGATCGTCTGGCCGGCCAGTGGTGGAACGTGAGACATCTTTGGCTCCTAACCGAGCAGGCCGACCTGGGGACCCCAGGTGTCGGACAGGGCAAATCCTGCTGCGAAGGGATCGTCGTCGGAGATACGCAACTGCTCCCGGCCATAGACGTAGGCCCGGCCGGTTATTCTCGGCAGAACGGCGCGGCGGCCGCCCACCTCGGTCTCGCCGATCGCCTCCGCGAGAAACTCACCGCCGATGATCGACCGGGACGTCCTGCGGTCGCCGACGGCGACCTCGCCGCGCGCATGCAGCACGGCAAGATTCGCCGAGCTGCCGGTCCCGCACGGCGAACGATCGACGCGGCCGGGCTGCAGCGTCGTGCAGGTCCGCACCGCGCCGTCGGCTTCGCATCCGCGAAACATCACATAGGCGATCTCGTCGATACCGCTGAGGACCGGATGAGCGACCGAGACCTGGCCTGATAGAAGCAACTTCAGCTCGATGCCGGCTTCCGCCAGCAGCCGCGCATTGGCAGGCGCAATATCGAAGCCGAGTTGCTCGACATCCACCAGTGCATAGTAGACGCCGCCGAAGGCGACGTCGATCTTGATGCGGCCCCATTTCGGCGTGTCCACCTCCCTGTCCAGCGCTTCGGCAAAGCTCGGCACGTTGTCGAGGCTGACGGACAGGCAGCGGCCGTCGCGGCAGGCGGCGCGCGCGACGATGAGGCCGGCCGGCGTATCCAGGCGGACGATCGTCTCCGGTTCCGACATCGCCACCTGCCCGCTTTCGAGAAGGGCGGTCACCACGCAGATGCAGTTGCTGCCGGACATCGGATGAGCGCGGTCGGCCTGGAGGACGATGAAGCCGGCATCCGCATCGCTGCGCGTCGGCTCAACCAGCAGGTTTACCGACATGGCGACATTGGCGCGCGGCTCGAAGGTGACGAAGCGGCGCAGGCTGTCGTCGACCGTGTTGATGTGGTTCATCTTGTCGAGCATCGTCGCGCCGGGTATGTCGGGCGCTCCCGACATAATGACCTTGCCGATCTCGCCCTGGCAGTGGACCAGCAGCAGATCGAGGCTCCGGGTCCAGTTCATTCGGCCGCCTCCGGCTTGATGTACCAGCCCCAGGGATCTTCGCCGGTGAAGCGGGTGATCTGCTTGGTCTCGAGATAGTTGTCGAGACCCCAGCGACCGAGTTCGCGGCCGATACCGGATTCCTTGTAACCGCCCCAGGGCGCCTCGGTGAAGGTCGGCTGCGAGCAGTTGATCCAGACGATGCCGGCGCGGAAGGCGGCCGCAACGCGCTCGGCCCTGATGTCGTCCTTCGACATGACGGCGGCGGCGAGGCCGAAGCGGGAATTATTGGCGAGTTCGACCGCCTCCGCTTCTGACTTGAACGGCCGGATGCAGACGACGGGCCCGAAGATCTCCTCCACCCAGGCGGCGCTGTCGAGCGGAACGTCGGTCAGAATGGTCGGCTGCAGGTAGTAACCCTTGTCGAACCCTTCAGGACGGGCGCCGCCGCAGGCAACGGTCGCACCCGCCTGCCGCGCCTCCTCGATCGCCGCGACGACCTGCTCGTGCTGACGCTTGGAAACCAGCGGCCCAAGCAGCACGCCCTCGTCCAGACCATTGCCGATTTTGATCTTGTTCGTTTCTTCGACCAGACGCGCGAGCAAACGTTCGTAGATGGTGTCCTGTACAAGCACTCTTGAAGTCGCCGAGCAGACCTGGCCCTGATTCCAGAAGATGCCGAACATGATCCACTCGACGGCCTCGTCGATATCGGCGTCCTCGAAGACGACGAAGGGTGACTTGCCGCCGAGTTCCAGACTGACGCGTTTGATATCGCGGGCGGCGGCGGCCATGATTTTCGAGCCGACCGGCCCGGAGCCGGTAAAGGCGAGTTTATCCACTTGCTTGTGATCGATGATCGCCTGACCGGCGATCGAGCCGGCGCCAGTTACGATATTGAGGACACCTGGAGGCAGCCCAGCTTCGTCGGCGACATCAGCCAGTTCGAGCGCCGTCAGCGATGTCAGTTCGGCCGGTTTCAGAACCACGGTGCAGCCGGCGGCAAGTGCGGGGGCAACCTTCCATGCCGCCATCAGCAGCGGATAGTTCCAGGGAATGATCGCGCCGGCCACCCCAATCGGCTCACGCACCGCCTTGGAGGTGAAGCGCGCGTCGGGAAGCGCGATCGCCTCCTCGGGATTGTTGTCGAGCTGTTCGGCCAGGCCCGCATAGAAATCGAAGCAGCCCGCCGCGTCGGCGACGTCCCAGTCGGCCTCCGGAAAGGGCTTACCGTTGTCGAGAACTTCGAGGCGGGCGATCTCGGACTGGCGAGCACGGATTCCGTTCGCAATCGCGCGGAGATATCCAGCGCGCTGAGCGCCCGTCAGCTTCGGCCAGCCGTCCTTGTCGAAGGCCCGGCGAGCCGCTTTGACGGCGAGATCGACATCTTCGGCTGTTGCGGCTCCGATCGTCTGGATCACCTCCTCCGTCGCGGGGTTGGTCACCTCGCAGGCGCCGCCCTTGACCGGCTTCACCCATTTTCCGTCGATATAGAGTTCGCTTCGCATGTTCACTCCCTTTCTCCTTGCGACGGCACCGCTCTCAGAAGCGATCGACGCGATAGGGTTGCATATCCACGGGCGGCTGAACGCCGGTGATGAGGTCGGCCATCAGACGGCCGGTCGTGGCCGCATAGGTAAGGCCGAGATGTCCGTGGCCGGTTGCGTACCAGACGTTGCGGCGCTTGGCTGATGGACCCATGACCGGAACGGTGTCAGGCAGCGCCGGGCGATGCCCCATCCACTCCGTCGCCTGCCGGACCTGCAGATCCGGCAACGCCTCCTGAGCCCGCTTCACCAGAATCTTCGCGCGCCGATAATCCGGGGACGCGTCGAGGCCGGCCATCTCGACCGTGCCGCCGACGCGGATGCCGCCCGCCGTCGGCGTGACCATGAAGGCGCGCGCCGGCCAGATGATGGAATGGCGCATCGAGATACCGGGCTCCATGATCTGCGTGTGGTAGCCGCGCTCGGTTTCGAGCGGGATATGTTCGCGCAGCAGAGCGGAAAGCCGGGCGGTGAAGGCGCCGGCAGCCAGCACGACCTTCTCGGTCGTAAGACTGCGCCCGTCCGCCAGCCGGAGAGCGGAAACACCGGCTTCGCCCTGCTCTAAGCCGGCGATCTCACCACGGACGGTCCTGCCGCCGAGCGCCTCGAACCTTTCGGCAAGGGCGGTGACAAGCCTGTAGGGGTCGATGATCGACCGGTTGTCGGGAAAGAGCACCGCCTTGCCGATCTTCGTCGTCAAAAAAGGCTCGAGCTCCCGGATGGCGTTGCCGCCGAGAATTTCATACCTGAAGCCGAACCGTTCCAGGATTTCGATATGCTCGCGATCGGCCTTGAATTCGGCCTCGTCAGTATAGAGGCTGAGGCAGCCCTCGGCCGTCAGCATGTGCGTCAGGCCGGTTTCCTTCAGCAGCGCGTCCAGATCGTCGTAGACGCGGCCGCAGAGCGCGGCGCCGGCCGCCTCCAGCGCCCTCAGCTTGGAAGGACGGCTGGCGGCCAGGAACCTGAGGAACCAGGGCATCAGCTTCGGCAGGTAGCCAGGCCGGATGCGTACCGGCCCCTCCGGATCGAGCAGCCATTTCGGCATCTGCGCCCAGATGCCGGGCCGCGAGGCCGGCATGAACTCGGTGACGGCGATACTTGCCATGTTGCCGTAGGAAGCGCCGCGGCCCGGCGCGTCGCGATCGACAAGCGTCACGGAAAGGCCGCGGCGCTGGAGTTCATAGGCGATGGTGACGCCGATAATGCCGGCGCCGACGACCACGATTGATGACACGGCGAACCTCACGATTTCAGTGGTCCCTGGCGCGGCTTGGCCGCTCCAGATCTGTTACCAATTCAGGATCGGCTGCATCGCGGCCTTGAATTCGGCCTTTTCCTCCGGTGTCAGTTCGCCGAGCGGCGCGCGGCATATACCCACGGGCAAGCCCTGAAGCTCGCAGCCATACTTGATCTTCTGCACGAACTTGCCGCTTTCGAGGATGTTCATCGCCCGGTAGAGCGTTTTCATCTGCTTGCGCGCCTTATCCAGATCGCCGGATCGGAACGTGCGGTCGAGGTCACAGCAGGCCTTGGCCATGCAGTTCGACGGTCCGCAGATCCAGCTTTCGGCGCCCCAGAACATGAAGTCGAGCGCGATATCGTCAGAGCCGCTGACAAGCTGGATCTTGCCGTCATAGCGGCTGGCGATGTCGACGGCGCGCTGCAGCACGCCCGAGCTTTCCTTGATCCCGATCACGCGCGGATTATCGGCAAATTGATCCATCAGCTCGAAACTGATGTCCGAACCATCCTTGGCCGGATAGGAATAGAGGACGAGGCTCACATCGACGGCGCCGAGGACGGCCTCATAGTGCTTGATGAGCTCCGCTTGTGTCGGACGGGTATAAAATGGCGGCGCCAGCAGGACCGTGTCATAACCGATATCTCTCGCCATCGCCGTCTGCTCGATCACCTCGCGGGTGGCGGGCGCGTTGGTGCCGGCGATCAGAATTTCGCCCGGCCTGGCGAAATCCTTGACGAACTGCAGCACGTCGCGGCGCTCTTCCCTGGATTGGCTGAAATACTCTCCGGTCGAGCCGTTTGGAACCCAGCCGGTGACGCCTGCCTCGCGCAGGTGCGTCAGAAGCCTTTCGAACGCCTTGAAGTCGATCCTGTTGTTCGCGTCGAAGGGAGTGATGAGCGCGGGCATGACGCCGGAAAGTTTCATGGGATTTCTCCTGTCCTGGGAAAGACTGATTAGATTGCGAGCTTCTTGAGAATGCGCCCCTCGATGAGGGAGACGGCCCGCGTGAGTGGGAAGGCGATGACGAAGTAGATGAGGGCGACGACCGTCAGCACTTCGACGGGACGGGCGGTGTTGTTGGAGATGTTCTGGCCGACGAACATCAGGTCCGCCATGCCGACGGCCGAGACCAGGGCGCTCTCCTTGAAGAGGCTGACGCAGTTCGACAACAGCGTTGGGATTGCGCGCAGCACCGCCTGCGGCAGCACGACGTTGACGACCTGGGCCCTTTTCGGAAGACCGAGGGCGACGCAGGCGTCCAGCTGCTCCCGGCCGATCGACTTGAGGCTCGCCCGAAAGGTCTCGCTGGTGATCGCCCCCATATAGAGCGTCAGCGCGATGACGCCGGACGCCAGGTTCGAGAGCTCGACGCCGAGGAGCAGCGGCAGGCAGAAGAAGATCCAGAAGAGCTGGATAAGCACCGGCGTGCCGCGGAAGAATTCGACATAGGCGCCCGAGACCGCGCGAAGCGCGAGGTTGCGCGACGTCCTCATCAGGCCGACGAGAAAGCCGAGGGTGCATCCGAGCACGATGCAGATGACCGTCAGCTTGATCGTCATCCACAGGCCGAGCAGAAGGGCGTTTTCGAAACGCAGCAGGATCGAGAAGTCGAGAGTCATCCGGGCCTCCTAGCTGACGAGGATCTGGCGGCGGCGTTCAAGCAGGCCGACGATCTGGGTTATCGGGAAGGACACGGCGAAATAAATGAGAGCGACGACGGTGAAGGTCTCGATCGGGCGATAGGTCTCGGTGGCCAGCGTCTTGCCCTGGTACATCAGGTCCTGGATCGCCACGATCGCAACCAGCGCGCTCTGCTGGAAGATGACGATGCCGTTGGTCAGAAGCACCGGGATCGAGGCGCGGAAGGCCGTCGGGAAGACGATGTGGAGCACGCGCTGCAGCGGATTGAGGCCGAGCGCGATGCCGGCGTCGAGCTGTTCGCGCGGCACCGCCTGGATGGACGCCCGGTACGCCTCGGCGTTGAACGCCATCAGATTGAGGCCGAGCGCCATGATGCCCATCGTCACCGGGTCGAGGAAGACGTCGAACAGCATCGGTACGCAATAGAATATCCAGACGATCTGGACGATGGCCGGCGTGCAGCGGAAGAATTCGACGAACAGCATGAACGGCAGCCGGACGATCCGGTAAGGGCTCATGATCAGCAAAGCGAGCGCGAAGCCGAAGACGATACCGAGTACATTTGCCGCAGCCGTCAGTTCCAGCGAAACCCACAACCCCTGCAGAAGCGGCGCCAGCGAAACCGCGTTGAAGTCGAACGTGTAGTTCATGGATGCCCCTCCCTACTGCTTGATATGGAAGACGCGGTCGATGAATTCCTTGGTGCGCTCCTCGCGCGGGGCGCCGAGCACCTGCTCGGGAGGGCCGTCCTCGACGACCACGCCACCGGCGCAGAAGATCACGCGGGAGGCGATGTTCTTGGCGAACCACATGTCATGGGTGACGATCATCATCGGCATGTCCTGGGCGGCTAGTTGCAGGATCACCTGCTCCACCTCGCTGACGAGCTCGGGGTCGAGGGCCGACGTGACTTCGTCGAAAAGCATCAGCTTCGGGTCGAGCATGAGTGCGCGGGCGATGGCGACACGCTGCTTCTGGCCGCCAGAAAGCTGGGCCGGATAGGCCTTGGACTTGGCGCCGAGCCCGAACCGCTCGAGCAGCGCCTGAGCGCGGGCCGCGGCCTTCGCCTTGGCTTCTCCACGCACTTTGCAGGGAGCGAGGATCAGGTTCTGAAGGACGTTGAGATGCGGAAACAGCGTGTAATGCTGAAAGACCATGCCGATCGAACGGCGGACATTGGTGTCGATCTGGGTCTTCCTCCCTGCCCCGTCCGAAGAAATATAAGGCTTTCCATCGAAATTGACCGACCCGCTGTCGATCTGCTCGAGCCCCATCATCACTCTCAGCAGCGTGCTCTTGCCGCCGCCGCTCGGACCGATGACGACGACGCGTTCGCCGGGCTTCATTTCGATGTCGATGCCTTTCAGCACCTGAATGGCTCCGTTGCCGTAGCTTTTGTGGAGCGCCTGCATTTTCACGAGGGGAAGGCTGAAGGACGTGGTCATGCCAATCTCCGATGATCGAAGCTGGAGAGGGCCGGCGCGATCTTCGCACCGGCCCGGCGAGGTTACTTTGCGCCCTTGAGGACTTCGTCGACCGCCTTCTTGATCAGTTCGTCGACGTGACCGGTCGCGACCTTCTCTTCGAGGAAGATATCGACCACCTCGACGTCGGCAGCCGAGAGATTGTGCGGCAGGCCGAAGGCGACGCCCTGCTTGGCGAGCGCCGGCGTCGGATTGAGCGCCACCGCCCAATCCGGGTTCGACTGGGTGAAGAGCTGGTTGGTGTCGGAGGCGTCGACCAGGATGTCGGCACGCTTCGACGTTACCGCCAGGCGGGTCTCGTCATTGCCGGGAAGCCGCATGATCGTGGCGTTCTTCACCGCTGCGGAAATGGCCTTGTCCTGCGCCGTGCCCGACATGACGGCGAGCGTCACGCCTGCTTTGTCGATATCGGTGACCGAAGCAGCACCAGCCGTAATCTTCGGATTGTTTTTGTTATAGGCGAGCGAGATCTGGTACTCCATCGCCGGGATCGAGAACTGCACCGCCATGGCGCGCGTCGGCGTCCGGTTCAGCGCCAGCGACAGATCCCATTTGCCCGCCTGCAGGCCGGCGACGATATTGTCCCAGGTCGTATCGACGAATTCGGGCTTCACCTTCAGGACATCGGCAAATTCCTTGCACAGATCGGCGAAGAAGCCGGAATATTCGCCGGTCGCCGGATCACGCATGACATAGGGCGGCGCGACAGCCGCACCGCAGCGCAGCACACCCGCCTTCTGCACGCTCTGCCAATATCCCTCGGCGGTCTCAGCCCGTGCGGCGGTTGCGGAAAGGCCTCCCATCAGGGCGAGCGCGGGCAGCGCCCGCAAGGCGGACGTCATCAACTTCGAAAGCATCGGCATTCCTCTTTTGCTGTGCGCGAAGCGCGCGGTTCCACTCGTCGGCTGTAGCCGTTTCTATTATTTTCTTGTCGGCTCCGTGTCGACTGACAACACTAAGTCAACAGCGTGTCGACAAAGTCAAGTGGAAAAATTACGTTGCCGACACGCTGTTTTTCTGGCCCAATGGGATCCGCGTCGAGAGAAAGGGACCTAAGTGTCTGATGAATCGGAAGTGAAACGAATCCGCGGGACCGGCTGGAAGAACGTCTACGAAACGCTTCGCAACGAGATCCTGGCACTCACTTTGCCGCCCGGTCAGCTTCTCGATGAGATGACGCTTGCCGAGCGTTTCGACATGTCGCGCTCGCCGGTCCGCGAGGCCCTGATCCGGCTCGGCGCCGACGAACTGGTGGTGACGCTTTCGAACCGAAGCACGATCGTGGCGCCGATCGAAGTGGCGACGTTTCCGAAATATGTGGAAGCGCTCGACATCGCGCAGCGCATGAATACGCGGCTTGCCGCAGCATTGAGGACCGAGGCCGACCTGAAGATCATCACCAAGCGGCTGAAGTCGTTCGAAGCGGCTGTTAAAACCGGCAATCATCTGGCCATGTCGGAAGCTAACAAGGAATTCCACATGGCGATCGCCCATGCCGGAAAAAACCAGTATCTGGCCTCGTTCTACGAGAAACTGCTGTCGCAGGGGCAGCGCATGCTCCACCTGCATTTCGAATATCTGGAGCGGACCCACGAGGGCTACCTCCTGACCGACGAGCACTCACTCATGCTGAATGCCATCAGGGACAAGGACGTGGAGCTCGCCGACGAACTCGCCCATGCCCATACCCGCCAGTTCCAGGACAATTTCATCAATTTCATGCGCGAGAACTACACGACGGATGTCGCGTTGGGCCCGCTGCGGGCCGCGGAGTAATCACGTGACAGTCAAGGCTATTGGATTCGTCGGCACCGGCGCGATTACCGAAGCGATGGTTCGCGGGCTTCTCGCAGAACCGGCCTATGCCTCCGCGATTCACGTCTCTCCACGAAGCGCTCACATCGCCGCGACGCTCGTCGACGAATTCGCCGCCGTCAGAATTGCCAAGGACAACCAGGACGTCGTCGATCACAGCGACATGGTGTTCCTGGCGATACGGCCGCAGGTCGCCGAGGAGGTCGTGCAGGCGCTGTCGTTCAGGGATGGCCAGATGGTCGTCAGCCTCGTTGCGGCGACGGAGCGCCAAGCCCTCTCCGAATGGATCGGCGCCGACGTGCATCTCGTGCAGGCGATCCCCCTGCCCTTCGTCGCCGACCGGCAAGGCGTCACCGCCATCTATCCGCCTGATACCGCCGTCGCAGCGCTTTTCGATATGCTCGGAACGGCTGTGCAATGCCAGTCGAGGAAGGAATACGATCTTCTCGCGGCAGCGAGCGCAATGATGTCGACCTATTTCGGCATCATGGAGCAGGTTGCGGTCTGGCTGGAAAGAAGCGGCCTCGAAAAGGCGAAGGGACAGGCCTATATCGCCCCGCTCTTTGCAAGCCTCGCGCAGAAAGCGAACAGCCCCGGCAACGAACCGTTCAGCGCGCTGAGCCGCGAATTCGCGACCAAGGGCGGACTGAACGAGCAGGTTTTCTCCGACTTCGAGAAGAAGGGCGGCCTTGCCGCTCTGACCGCCGCACTCGACGGCGTGCTTGCCCGCATCGAGGGCAGGAACTAAAAAGTCGGCGGCGTGCAGGCGCTGATAACCTCGCACGGCACGGGCCCGACGCAGCGGAAACGGTGCGGGCGCCTGCTTTCGAAATAGTAGGCGTCACCCGGTCCAAGGATGCGCCGCTCGTCGTCGACCGTGACCTCGAGCCTTCCCGAGAGCACGATTCCGCCCTCCTCCCCCTCGTGAACAAGGGGAACCTTTCCGGTGTCGGCGCCCGGCTGGTAGCATTCCTTGAGGATTTGCAGGCTGCGTCCGAACAGGTTTTCCCCAACCTGCCTGTAGGAGATGGCACCCTTGCCGATCTCCACCAACTCCTCGGCCGCATAAAAAGCCTTCTTTGGACGTTCGGGCTCGAAGGCGAAGAATTCCGCCAGACCGATGGGAATGCCGTCGAGAATCCGCTTCAAGGCCCCGACCGACGGATTGGAGGCGTTCGATTCGATCAGCGAGATCGTCGAATTGGGAACGCCGGTGCGTTTGGCGAGCTCGCGCTGGGAAAGCTTATGGGCGATGCGGAGATGGCGAAGGCGGCTGCCGATATCGACGGACATGATGAGTTCGTTTGTCTTGTTCAGAATATCGAAAACATATCCTTTCATTTGTTATATTTCAATGGGTTACAACGATAAAGAAAAGGACTTGTTTGAAAAGGAGAAATCGCCATTCTCGGCGCATTCCAAGGAGGCCAGGATGGACCAGCTCAACAAGACGAACGCGCCCGTACTCGAAAATTTCTGGATGCCGTTCACCGCCAACCGGCAGTTCAAGGCGACCCCGCGCCTTCTCGCGGCCGCAGAGGGCATGTACTACACCGACGTTGATGGACATCAGGTGCTTGATGGCACGGCCGGTCTTTGGTGCTGCAATGCCGGCCACGGCCGCAAGAAGATCGCGCAAGCGGTCGAGCGGCAGCTTGCCACGCTCGACTATGCGCCGACCTTTCAGATGGGGCATCCGATCGCCTTCGACTTCGCCGCGAAACTGGCCGCGAACGCACCGGGTGGTCCGGAAGCCAAACTCGACAGGGTGTTCTTCACCGGCTCGGGTTCGGAATCGGTCGATACGGCGCTGAAGATCGCCATCGCCTACCAGCGCGCCATCGGCCAGGGCACCCGCACGCGGATCATCGGGCGCGAGAAGGGCTATCACGGCGTCGGCTTCGGCGGCATTTCCGTCGGCGGCCTGGTCAACAATCGCCGGGTTTTCCCGCAAATACCGGCCGACCATATGCGCCATACGCTCGACATCGAGCGCAACGCGTTTTCGAAGGGCCTTCCCGCTCATGGCGTCGAACTGGCGGGTGATCTCGAGCGGCTGGTGCAACTGCACGGCGCCGAAACCATCGCCGCCGTCATCGTCGAGCCGATGTCGGGATCGGCGGGCGTGGTCCTGCCTGCGAAGGGTTATCTGGAAAAGCTGCGCGCGACTGCCGACAAGCACGGAATCCTACTAATCTTCGACGAGGTCATCACCGGCTTCGGGCGTCTCGGCGCTCCTTTCGCGACCGACTATTTCGGCGTCGTGCCCGACCTGATCACCACGGCAAAGGGCATCACCAACGGCACGATCCCGATGGGCGCGGTCTTTGCCAGCCGCAAGGTCTATGACGGCCTGATGGTCGGACCTGATAATGCGATCGAACTCTTCCACGGCTACACCTATTCCGGCCATCCGGTCGCCTGCGCCGCCGGGCTCGCGACGCTCGAGATCTACGAGGAAGAGGGCCTGCTGACCCGCGCGTCCGAGCTCGCCGAATACTGGCAGGAAGCTCTCCATTCGCTGAGAGGCTCGCCCAACGTGGTGGACATCCGCAATCTCGGCCTCGTCGGCGCGGTGGAATTGGCGCCGAGAGCCGCGGCGCCAGGAACCCGCGCCTACGACGTCTTCGTCGACTGCTTCAACAAGGGCCTGCTGATCCGCGTGACCGGCGACATCATCGCCCTCTCGCCGCCGCTGATCATCGAGAAGGCTCAGATCGACACGATCGTCTCGACGCTCAGCGATGCGTTGAAGCGCGCCGCATGACCTTCTCCCGATGCGGCGGCAAACAGGCCGCCGCATCCTCCTATCCCACCGGCACCCCAAGCCCGACCTTGACTCGATCCATTGCGACGAAGGTCCGGAAGCGCTTGACGTTGTTGTTGCCGAAGAAGAGCCTGCGCGTCAGAGCCTCGTAGTCGGCCATCGACGGCACGATGATGACCAGGATGAAATCCGCTTCGCCGGTGACGTAGTAGCATTGCTGGATCTCGGCCGCGGCCGTGAATTCACGCTTTGCCTGCTCGATCTGCTCGGCGGTTTCGCTGATGACCTCCACTTCGACGAAGATCGTGATGGATTGTCCGACCGCGTCCGGCTCGACGACCGAGACATCCGCCCGGATGACGCCCTCCTCCCGCATTCGCTTGATCCGACGCTGAACGGCCGGTGCGGAAAGGTTCACCGCATCGCCGATCGTTCGCTGCGGGGTCATATTGTCCCGCTGAAGAATGGCGAGGATTTTCCGGTCGAAATCGTCGAGATGCGGCGGATGAACGGGGTTGCGCAAACCGATGCTCCAATGAAACAAAATTGCAAATGAACGGCCAAATATCAGCGCCTTTTTCGTGTTCGCTGCAATAGAGTTCAACGAAACCCACATAAAGGTGCGCGATGTTTCTTTTGAACAGCACGGCAGACTATCGTCTGGCACTTGACCCGAGAGATGAGAAAACGCTCGACGCCTCCGCCGCCGTGGAGGTGGAACGCCACCTGGCTTTCCGGAAGGACCATGCGGTAACGCCGCTCGTGGCTTTGCCCGGATTGGCGAGCGAAATCGGCGTCGCCGCAATCCACGTCAAGGACGAAGGCCACCGCCTCGGGCTTGGAAGTTTCAAGGCGCTCGGGGGAGCCTATGCGGTGATCCGCCTCGTCCTCAAACAGGCCGAGCAGCAGCTTGGCCGCGTCGTCGATATGGCGGAGCTGCATTCGTCCGAGGTTCGCGCCATTGCGCAGACGATGACGGTCGCCTGTGCGACCGATGGCAATCATGGCCGTTCTGTTGCCCAGGGTGCGCAGTTGGTCGGTGCGCGCGCCGCAATCTTCGTCCACGCAGGCGTCAGCGGCGAACGCATCGCCGCCATCGCCCGCTTCGGCGCGGAGATGATCCGCGTCGAGGGAACCTATGACGACGCCGTCCGCGAAGCGGCCCGCGTGGCCGAGGCGAACGGCTGGATCATCGTTTCGGATACGTCCTGGCCGGGCTATGAGCGGATCCCCGGTCTGGTGATGCAAGGCTATACCGCCCTCGTCAGGGAAGCGCTCCGACAGATGCAGGAACCGCCGACTCATGTGTTTATCCAGTCCGGCGTCGGGGGAATTGCCGCAGCGGTCGCCGGCCATCTGGCCATCGAGTTCGGCAAAAATCGTCCCGTCTTTACGGTCGTCGATCCCGCCCGCGCGGCATGCCTGTTCGAGACGGCGCGGGCCGGGCGTCCGGTGACGGTCGCCCATGGCGAACCGACCGTCATGGCGATGCTCGAATGCTACGAACCCTCCCTTGTCGCCTGGCGGATTCTTGCCCGCGCCGCCGACGCCTTCATGACGGTGGATGAGGCGGATGCGACCGACATCATGAAGCGTCTTGCCAACCCGGTCTCCGGCGACCCCGCCGTCGTTGCCGGCGAAAGCGGCGGTGTCGGCCTCGCAGGCGCCATCAAGGCCGTCGCCGACCCGGCGCTCAGGGCAGCGCTCTCGATCGACGGCCGCTCCCGTATCTTCGTGGTGAATACGGAAGGCGCAACCGATCCCGGCAAATATCAAGAGATCGTCGGACTGTCGCCCGCAGCAGTCGCCGCCAGGAACCGTGAAGGAGCCCTGACATGACCGGACAATCGATCGATGCCGCGCGTCTCCTCGGCCGGATCCGGACGCTCGGCGAGATCGGCCGGGATGCCGACGGCCGACTGATCCGGCTGGCGGCCTCCGATACGGAGAAACTCGGCCGCGACCGGTTCGTCGCCTGGATCGAGGGCGCGGGACTTCAAGTCGCCGTCGATCGCATCGGCAATATCTTCGGCATCTGGAAGCCCGATAGCGTGACCGACAACGCACCCCTCATGCTAGGCTCGCATATCGACACGGTCATCGGTGCCGGCATTTACGACGGCTGCTACGGCACGCTTTCCGGGCTTGAAGTGATCGAAACGCTGAGGGCAGAAGGCTTGACGCCGTCTCGTCCGATTGTCGTCGCGGCCTTCACCAACGAGGAAGGCGTGCGCTACGCGCCCGATATGATGGGGTCGCTGGTCTATGCCGGCGGCCTGGATGTCGATACGGCGCTTGCCACCATCGGCACCGATGGAACGATCCTCGGCGACGAACTCGAGCGGATCGGCTATGCCGGCGAGCGTCAACCAGGATTTTCTAGGCCGCATGCCTATATCGAACTCCACATCGAGCAAGGGCCGGTGCTTGAGCGCGAGGGCATTCGCCTCGGTGCCGTGGAACATCTGCAAGGCATCTCCTGGCAGAAAGTTGTTATCACGGGAGACGCCAATCACGCGGGAACGACACCGATCTCCATGCGCCGCGACGCGGGTCATGCGGCCGCACGGGTCGTGACCTTCCTGCGTGACCGGGCGCAGGCATCGAACACGCCGACGGTCGCCACGGTCGGCTGCATGCGGTTCGAACCGGATGTCATCAACGTGATCCCGTCGCGGGCGACGTTTACGGTCGATCTCCGTGACCCGGACGAAGAACGGTTGAGAGAAGAGGAAGCCGCGCTCGCGACGTTCCTGGACAGGCTATCGGCCGAGGAGCAGGTCGGCGTATCGGTGGAGAGGCTTGCCCGGTTCGAACCAGTCAAGTTCGATCAGAACATCGTGAGGCTGATCGAAGAGGCGGCGCGGGAACGGGGCCTCGCCTGCCGGCGGATGACCTCCGGTGCCGGCCACGATGCGCAGATGATCGCCAGGATCGCCCCGTCGGCGATGATCTTCGTGCCAAGCATCGGCGGTATCAGCCATAATCCGAAGGAATATACCGACGACGAGGATCTCGTCGCAGGCGCAAGCATCCTGCTCGATGTCGTTCGCCGGCTTGCCACGGAAGGATTGCCGGCATGACCACCGACAAGGACGCATTACATGCAGAGATGACGGCGTGGAGACACAATCTTCACACGTACCCCGAATTCGGCTTCGAGGAGCAGCGGACCTCCGCCTTCGTCGCCGCAAAGCTGCGGGAATTCGGATTCGACGAGATCGTCGAGGGCGTCGGCGGCACAGGAGTCGTCGCAACGCTGAAGCGCGGCAGCGGCAACCGCGCCATCGCGCTGCGCGCCGACATGGATGCACTCAGGATCAGCGAACAGACGACCGTCCCGCACCGATCTCAAAACCCGGGCGTCATGCATGCCTGCGGTCACGACGGCCACACCACGATGCTGCTCGGCGCCGCAAAGATCCTGGCTGGTGAAGGCGGCTTCGACGGCACCGTGCGCTTCATCTTCCAACCGGCCGAAGAATGGGGCAAGGGGGCGCTGGCGATGATCGCCGACGGGCTCTTCGAAAGATTTCCCTTCGACGAGATCTACGGCATCCACAACATGCCGGGGATCGGCGTCGGCAGCTTCCAAACGCGCCCTGACGCGATCATGTCGGCCGAGGACAATTTCGAGATTACACTGACGGGCGTCGGCGGCCATGCCGCAAGGCCGCACTGGGGCAACGAGGTGCTCGTCGCGGCATGTGCGCTCGTGACCAATCTGCAGACCATCGTCTCCAGGCGGCTGGATCCGGCCGATATCGGCGTCGTGTCCGTCACGGAACTGATCACCGACGGCACGAGGAATGCGCTCCCCGGCCTCGCTCGCATTCTGGGCGATGCCCGCAGCTTCAGTTCGGAGATCAGCGAGACGATCGAGAAGCAGATGCGCCAGATCGCCGAGGGCACGGCCATGACCTACAACGTCAAGGCCGATGTGATCTACACCAGGGAATTCGTGCCTCTCATGAACGACCCTGTCTTGGCGGAGGAAGCCTTGACCGTGGCACGTGATCTCTACGGTGTTTCGAACGTCGCCATCGCGAGTAAGCCGATGACCGGATCCGAAGACTTCGCGCAGTTCCTCTCGCGCGTGCCGGGCTGTTTCGTATTCCTGGGCAATGGCGTGCACTCGCCGCCGCTCCACAACCCGACCTATGACTTCAACGACGCCGGCCTCTCGCATGGAGCAAACTTTCACGCAGGGATTGTTCGTCGACGGCTCCACACAGGCTGATCTGTGAGACCGGGTGAGCGCTCAGCGCTTCAAGGTCTGAGACGGCAACTGGCCGAAGCGCTTCCTGTATTCGGCTGCAAATCGCCCCAGATGCGTGAAGCCCCATCTCAGCGCGATGTCCGCAATGCCCTGCCTGGCGTCGGATTCGAGCAAATCGCGATGGGCGGCAACCATCCGAAGTTCCTGCAGGTAGGCCATCGGGGTCGTATCCCTGAACTGCCGGAAACCCTGTTGCAAAGTCCGAACGCTGACCTTGGCTGCAATCGCGATGTCGTTGAGCGAAATCGGCTCGGCGATGTGTTCGTGCATGAAGTCGATCGCCCACTTCACATGGCGTGGGGCCGGTGTCGGTGCAGGGAGCGCAAGCTCGTTCGAATAGCGATTGGGACAGGCCTCCAGAAGCAGATAGATCGCGGCGTCGCAGAGCGAGCCGGCGGCCAGCGGCGACCGTTGCAGCGGTCCGTTGCCGCTGAGCCCGCGATGGAGGTTCGAGACAAGTTGCTGCAATACAAGCCCCGGACCGGTCGTCAGATCGATGTGAGGATGAAAATCGATGTCGCCGCTGATCGTTCGTTCGAACATCTGCGTGAGGTGGCTGATGATCTTCGCCTGATCGACGAACAGGCCGAAATGACGGCGAGGCCCAAACAGGCGGGCGCCTGCGGCACGACCTGCCTCAAGGATCGTACCACGCGCGGGGACCGAGTATATTTGCTCCCGCATGCCGTCGAAGAACGCGTTTCCCTCCATCGGCAGAAAAACGATCATCCTGTCGCTGGTCGCCTCCCGCCTGATCAGGATCGTGCCTTCGTAGGTGCAGTCGGCTACGGTCACCTCGTCTCCCACGGAGACGAAATTGCAGCGGTACGCTATGGGCATATTGCCTTCCGCCACAACTTTGATCGGGGAGTTTGGCGTCGACAATACTTCCGAAAGCGCGTCCGGGTCTGTTCCGCTATGCGCCGTCTCCCGAAACGACATGCTCTGCATTGCCAGCTGCCGGGTGAGGCCGGCATTGTTATATATTTGAGAACTAATGGACATTCTGGACCTCGAAAGACGAGGCGCACAAGCGACACTGGATTTGTGCAATCATGTTCATCCCTCTTTTGTGTTGCCCCCTGGGCGCTTTCAGCCGTAGCGGCTGATTGCGAGATCCCTCGCATCGATTTCCGGCTGGCGGCCGCCGACGAGATCGCCGATGAGCCGCGCCGAACCGGTGCTCATCGTCCAGCCGAGCGTGCCGTGGCCGGTATTGAGGAAGAGGCCGGCGACCTTTGTCGCGCCGATGACCGGCGTGCCATCAGGCGTCATCGGGCGCAGGCCGGACCAGAAGGAAGCCTTGGAAATATCGCCGCCGGGGAAGAGATCGGTGACCGAGTGTTCCAGCGTGCTGCGACGGGCCAGGCCGAGGTCGTTGGTATAGCCTGAGATTTCAGCCATGCCGCCGACGCGAATGCGGTCGCCGAGCCGGGTGATCGCGATCTTGTAGGTCTCGTCCATGACGGTCGATTCCGGCGCGCGCGACGCATCGGTGATGGGGATGGTGAGCGAATAGCCCTTGACGGGATAGACCGGCAGCCGGATGCCGAGCGGCTTGAGCAGCAGCGGCGAATAGCTGCCGAGCGCGACCACCACCGCCTCCGCGCTCATCCGCTCACGATCGGTGATGACCCCGCGCACCCGGCCGGCCTCGACATCCAGCGCCTTGATCGTCGTGCCGTAAGCAAAACGGACACCGAGCGCGGCGGCTTTGGCCGCCAGCGCATTGGTGAACTTGAAGCAGTCGCCGGTCTCGTCCTTCGGCGTCAGCAGACCGCCGACGATCTTGTCGCGCACGTGCTTCAGCGCCGGTTCGAAGCGGACACAGCCGTCCCGGTCCAGCACCTCATAGGGAATGCCGTCGGCAGCCAGTGCCTTGACATCCTTTGCCGAAGCCTCGAGCTGTTGCTGCGTGCGGAACAGCTGCAGGGTTCCCTGCATGCGTTCGTCATAGGCGATGCCGGTCTCGGCGCGAAGGTCGGCCAGCGCTATGCGGCTGTAATCGGCAAGGCGCAGCATGCGGCTTTTGTTGATCGCATAGCGCTCGGAGGTACAGTTCGACAGCATCCTCGCCATCCAGGCAAGCATGGCCATGTCCAATTTCGGGCGCAGGATGAGCGGCGCGTGCTTCATGAACAGCCACTTCATGGCCTTCATAGGAATGCCGGGCGCCGCCCATGGCGAGCAATAGCCGAAGGAGACTTCGCCGGCATTGGCAAAGCTCGTCTCCAGCGCCGGACCCGACTGCCGGTCGACGACCGTGACGTCATGGCCTGATTTGGCCAGTTGATAAGCGGATGTGACGCCGACGATGCCGGCTCCTAGAACGATGACCTTCATGATGTTCCCAATGATGGAGCCGCCGGCTCTCAGCGATATTGCCTGTGATAACGATCGCCCAGGCCGGTTAGGATTTCGTAAGAAATGGTGCCGGCGTCGCGGGCGATGTCCTCGAGCGTCTGATGGCGGCCGAGCACTTCGACAAGGCTGCCGAAGGTCAGCGCGCCTTCGGGCAGTGCCGTGATGTCGACGGTCGCGCTGTCCATCGACACACGGCCGACGATCGGCAGGCGTGTGCCGTTGAAATAGACGGCGCCGCGGTCGCCCAGGCACCGCGGCAGACCATCGGCATAGCCGGCGGCAATGGTGGCGAGACGCGTTTCCCGCTGCGTGACATGCGCGCCGCCATAGCCGACCTTGGCACCCGCCGGCACGGTGCGCGTCTGCACGACGGCAACATCGAGGCTGACGACCGGTTCCATCGGGTTCTTCTCGCCGGCGTTCGGAGCCCCGCCATAAAGCGCGATGCCGGGGCGGGCAAGCACGCCGTGATAGGCGTCCCCCAGGAAAACCCCGCCGGAATTGGCGAAGGAGATGTCGAAGCCGGGAAATTCGTCGGCGATGCGGGACATCTCGGCAAATTGATCGCCGTTCTGCTCGCTGTCCATGTCATCGGCCGAAGCCAGATGGCTCATGATGAACAGGATTTCGACATTGGCGCCGTCCCGGAGGGCTGCCGCCAGCTCCGCTCGCTCTTCCTGGGGAAAGCCGAGCCGCGACATGCCGGTGTCGAATTGCAGGACGGCGGGCAGGCAGCGATTCAGGATACGTGCAGCCGCCGACCATTGCCGCCACTGCGCCAGCGAATTGAGAACCGGAACGATGCCCATCTCGGCGCAGGCGATCTCGTTTCCGGGCTGCAAGCCGTTCAGCACGAAAATCTGGGCATCGTGCGCAAGGGCCGGCCGGAGCCTCAGGGCCTCGACGAACTGGGCGACGAAGAAATGCCTGCAACCTTCCCCGTAGAGCGTTCTTGAGACCCGCTCGGCGCCGAGGCCATAGGCGTCTGCCTTGACGACCGCGCCCGCGCGGACCGGTGACAGCATCGACACGAGCTTGCGATAGTTGCGGCCGAGGGCGCCAAGATCGATCGTCAGATAGCCCGTGGCTCCCTGCGCTGGAGTAACGGTGCGTGTGCGGGAAACCAAAATATCGCTATCCATGTCCACCCCTTGTCGATTTCAAGGAGTTTATGAAATAATGAGCGAAATTGCCTATCATTCAGTAGTTGATTATTGTGTGATTTGCTAATTAGCCGCATAATCAACGAATATTTGGAACGATATCTCATGCCCGCTCTTGACGCGATCGATCGCAATATCCTGAGATTGCTGCGCCTCGATGCCCGCATGAGCAATGCCAAGCTCGCCGCGGAGATCGGTCTCTCTCCATCGGCCTGTCTCAGGCGCATCAAAATCATGGAAAAATCAGGCGTGATCCGCGGCTATACGGCGCTGATCGACAATGGCAATGCGGATGAGATGATCGCCGTGATCATCAACATCACCCTGGAACGACAAACGGAGGATTATCTCGACCGCCTCGAAGCGGCGGTTCGGCGGCATCCCGAGATCCGGGAATGTTTTTTGATGACGGGCGGTTCGGACTATCTGTTGCGCGTGGAGGTCGCGAATGCCGGCGAGTTCGAGCGGATTCACAAGGAGATACTGTCGACCTTGCCGGGTGTCCTCAGGATTCATTCCAGCTTCTCGATTCGCAATGTTCTGGCAACACGCACGAGGGGCAGGCGCTGAACCGCGATCCCCACGCTTAGAGCCTTTCCGGGTTAGATTGAAGCATTCTGCCGGAGCAGGTTTTCGTCAGGCTCTAGATCAATTCGAGCGCCGTAGCCTTGGCGACCGCTTCACTCGTCGTGGCGACGGTCAGCTTCCGGCGTGCCGAGGCGAGATAGAGTTGCACCGCGCTCACCGAAATGGACAGACGGGCGCAGATCTGCTTTGCCATCAGACCGCTGGCCGTCATTTCAAGACATTGCAGTTCGCGGCGCGACAATTGCGGAAAATCCGCCGTTTTTCTCAGGCCCGACAGAACCATGGCCCTGTCGTGGAGATGGTGGGCGAGAAACTGGAGGTCGCGCATGCTGTCCATGCGGAAATGCCGCCAGTAGGCGTCGGGGTGATTGGACGTGACCGTAAACAGCGACCGCTCCCCTTGAGGTCCCCGCACCGGCAGAGTCACGCCCTGCCGGCCGATACCGAAGGCCATGGCCTCCTTGAAGAAGCCATAAGCCCGGCCCGAATCCCATTTTGACGCCGACCATTCCACGGGCAGGAAGCCGCGCCGGCCGAGACGGACGACGGGATCGATGCTGAAGTAGTCCCGGTCAAGATATTGTTTCACCCACTCGGGCGGGTAGGTCAACATCAGTAACGGATTGCTGGCCGCTGCCCCCGAGGAGCGGATCACATGCAAAACCATGTGCGATATCGCATAGATGTGGCGGACTTCGTCCAGCGTCGTTTCCAGATCCCGCAATGTCGGCGCTGCGGAGATCCGATCTAGACAATAGAAAAAACGAGAACTGCTCAGCATGAGATGGACTCGTGGTTGTGCGTTTCATTGACTACCCGTATCGGTAACATTTCACGGGATCAGGGAACAGCTTATTCTAATACAACCATGGGTGCGGTGAAAAATGGGTTAAGGCTTAGCGAGGGCATATCCCGCTGCTGGGCGAGCCTTACCGCATGTCGCCATCGGCAAAGGTTCTGGGACGATTGGGCGAAGCTCGCTCCAGCAGTCGGGACAGGTTGGCCCGAAGTGCCCGGCAATTGTCCGCCGTCACATCCCATAGGCCGACATACAGCTTGCCGATCTCGGGCAGGGATCGGGCAAGCGGCGTCGGCCTCCAGCCGATCCTGCGATACACTCCGACCATGGCGCCATCATAGACGCCGACGATGCTTTCGATACCGGTGTCGAGCGCAAGGTCGCAAAGCCCTGAGAGCAGCTCCGTGGCGACCGTGCGCGATTGCTCCATGTGCCCGGCAACCGGGTGAACGCAAAAGCGGGTACATTCCCAGGTCGTCGGGCTATCGACGTCGATAGGCTGATCGAAGAAATGCCGGAACTCGCTTTTGAGCATCGTCGCTCCCGTCGTCGGTAGCAGGCGCAGCGAACCCGTCAGTGTGCCGGAAGGTCGTTGCGTGACAAGATATACGGGATCTTCGGCCTCGTCGTATCGGTCCCTCTCCCATTGGTCCCGGACATCGACCTGCCATCCCAGCCGATCGCGAAAAACGGCGGCGCGAGCCCGAAACATTTCATCGAAAGCACGTCGATCGGTATCGAGCATGTCTTTGGTGAGTATCCGCAACATATCCGTCCCTCCTGATGTTCTGACGTTTCACAACAGGAGGCCGACCGGGAGCAATCTGGATATTTCACCAGGTTGACCGGTGCTTCGCTTTGCCTTCCCCTTTCATAAGAAGTTTCTGATGTTCGTCGATCGAAAGCTCTTGGTAATTGCCAATTGTAACGCAACCAACGGGAGGATTCTGATGACCCACGACATGGCCCGCGGCAAACGTATTCGAGAGGCGATATCCCGGGGCAAGTTCCGGAAAGTTCACGCCCTGGCCGCCGAACTGGACGTGTCTGTCGCCGCCGTCTCACGCTGGCAGAATGGCGGCCATACCTCGCTGGAAAGCGCCTGCGCGCTCGCCGACCTGCTGGATGTCTCCCTCGACTGGCTGCTGCTCGGGCGAGGCACCATGGACTGGCATAGGAACAGCGCAATCTCCGCCACCGAATTGCAAATGGTTCTGGCGTTGCGCAACCGGTCTGCGGCAACACGGTCCAATCTCGCTGAGCTGGTCGAATCCATCCCTCCGGAGCACCCGTAACGCCAAGCGCAATTCTGCGCGAATTTTTGACCTGAGATCAACACGTTTAGGTTGATAAAAAGCAGATCGTCGACGATCTTTCTAGTTAAAGCTTCAACGGCGACACAACAGGGCGCCCAGCCCGCCCTGCCCTCGCCGCCGCAGAGACCTTGTTTTCACTCTCAATGCAGAAGGGTCGTTGGCGTCGGCTTTTGACGTGAAACCGTAAATACGCAGCCCGAAAATTATCGAAAAACCGCATCGCCACCGGTCCGGAACATTTTTGGATCTGGTCCCGGCAGTCTCAACCGATTTTGGAGTCAGTCAATGACAGTTGCGCTTTGGAGTCAGTCAATGACAGGTGCCAACCCGGCCCATATCGGCGCCAATGCGCCTACGGTCAAACCGCGGCCTGCCTTCGCGCAGACCGATCTGGTCGCATTGTCGCGCTATTTTTCTCTGCTGATGATGCGCAATATCACAAGCGATGGCTATGTCATCGAGGATCCGGCATCGCCGGGCGTCTTTTCGGCCCCGGGCTGCGTCATCGCCGCACCCTCCTATCCCGCGAACACGCCGGGTGTCGACCAGGACTATGTTTTCAATTGGGTCCGCGACGGGGCCATTACGGCCATCGAAATCGCGCTTGCTGGCTTGCTGCCCGTTCCGGGCGGGGTTTTGCCGAGCCTGGTCGACTACGTGAATTTCGCCGCGCTCTGCCAGGCGAATGCGCAGAATTCCGCGACCGTCACACTTGGTCACGCCTGCTTCACCATTACCGGCGAGGTTCGTCCGTGGTCGGAGCAGAATGACGGACCGGCCATTCAGTCGATTGCGATCCTGACCTTGTTCAATCAGCTGGATGGCGCCACGCAGACGATCGCCAAACAATTGGTCGAGACCAACCTCTCTTATCTTCTCGAAGTTTACCAGAACAAGACCACCAATCTCTGGGAGGAATATGAGGGCTATTCCTTTTTCGCAAGGGCCGTACAGCTGCGCTTTTTCCGGGAAATTTCCGCAAACACGATCTCTATTGCCGTGCCTGCCGGGGTGGCCGATGCCATCTCCTGGCTGGAAAGCCAGCTGGCCACCCACTGGAACGGGCAGCTCTATGTGAGCATTCTGGATGCCGCGGAGCAAGCCGGTTACGACGCGAACATCGATATCGTCTCTGCGGTCTGCTATGGCGGGATCGAGCCGACCGATACCAAGCTGCTGGCAACGGCGGCCATCCTGCGGCGCCAGTGGGCCGATCCTTCGTCTTCGAACTATTACCCGATCAATGGCGCCGACGCGGCCAAAGGGCTCGGACCACTCTTCGGGCGCTATCCAGGCGATCATTACGATGGCGATGTGGCGGCCCCGGTGGTCGGCGGCCATCCCTGGGCTCTGTGCACCGCCAACTTCGCCGAGTTCCAATATCGGCTTGCCAATGCCATCGAGGCCAGCGGCGCCATCCCCCTCGATCAGTTCTCCGAGCCCTTCTTCACGGAACTGGGACTTGGCGCATCCAGCAGCGCCGCCGACGCCTCAGCTGCCTTGCGGGCTTCGTCTGACGTCATGCTGCGCGCCATCGTCTACCACAGCGATCACTATGAACTGAGCGAACAGTTCGATGGAACCGTTGGCTACGAGAAAAGCGTCCGGAACCTGACCTGGAGCTACGCCTCCTTTCTCTCGGCGGTCAGAGCCCGCTCCGCCGCCGCCCCCGCCGCCAAGTCCAAACCCCGAAACTCCCGCGGCCCGAGATCATGACGACGTCAGGCCGTCCGGTCTGAAATCTCGATTGAGTGCAGAACCGCATGATCCGCAAAGCCTGATGCGGCTTTCCGGGAATAATGGAGGACCAAAGTGCTTTTTCCCCTTGAATCCGCGATAAAAGCCGATGCCAAGACCGTCGCAGCGTCTGGCGACTACGATATCGTGATTGTCGGCAGTGGCATTTCCGGAGCAATCATTGCCAAGCAGGCTGCCGAAGCGGGCAAGCGTGTCCTTATCCTTGAAGCCGGAACCGGTGCCAACAGCACACTGTCAGGCTATGACAATCTGCTGACGACTTTCTATTCGGCAGCCTCCAAGGACAACCAGTCGCCCTTTCCGCTGAATGCGAACGCGGCCATGCCCCGCAGCCCACAGCTTCGCAAGCTGCGGGCGGGGGAAACCGATAGCTCGACCTATATCGTTCAATCCGGCCCTTATGTCAGCGATACGACATATACCCGTATTTTCGGCGGAACGACCATGCACTGGGAGGCGAAAACGCCTCGCCTGCTTCGCTCGGACTTCAAGACGCGCACCATTTTCGGCCAAGGGTTGGACTGGCCGCTGAGCTTTGAGGAAGTCGAAGATGATTACCGCCTGGCCGAGCGGGAAATCGGTGTATCGGCAGATGTCGAAGATCAGCAATATCTGGGGCAGACCTTCCCGGACGACTATGTCTTTCCCATGCGCGGCCTGCCGCTTTCCTATCTGGATCAGCAGGTCAACAAGGGCATCGAAGGCACCAGTGTCGAACTTTACGACAAGACCTATCCCCTGAAGGTCAGGCCCTATCCGCAGGGGCGTAACAGCATACCAAACCCGGCCTATGACGGCGGGAAAGGCTACCGTCCCATCGGCGCCGTCGATACGCATCAGGTCGAAGAGGGCGGTCGCTGCCAGGGCAACACCAACTGCGTACCGCTCTGTCCCGTGCAAGCGCGTTACCACTCCGGCAAAACGCTTGCCAAGGCGTTCGCAGTAAACGGGAAAAGCGGCGAGCGGCTTGTCGAACTATTGCCGCAGGCGGTCGCATCGAAGGTCAACATCGATCCGGATAGCGGGAAAGTCCACTCTCTCGAGGTCAAGATTTACAAGGATCCGGCCTCACCTGCTCACGAGACCATCACCGTGAAGGGCAAGGTTTTCGTGCTTGCGGCAGGCGCCATCGAAACGGCGCGTCTCATGCTTGCCTCCGGCCTGCGCAGCACCAGCGGTCTTGTCGGACGCAATCTGATGGACCACGCCTATCTGCTGAACTGGGCGCTGATGCCGGAAATCTGCGGCACGATGCGCGGAACCAGTTCGACGGGCGGTATCGTGGACCTGCGCGACGGCCCTTTCCGGGAAAGGCAAGCCGCCTTCGCCATCGATATCCATAACGACGGCTGGGGCTGGGCCACGGGTGCGCCGACTTCCGACCTTCTCAAACTGGTGGATGATCGCAACCTCTACGGGGCGGATCTTCGGCGCGGCATGATCGACCAGGTTTCGCGGCAGTTGCTGCTGGCATTCATGATCGAGGTCATGCCCGTCGAAAGCAACCGCATCGCGGTGGATCCGCAATATACCGATGCTCTGGGCAATATGCGGCCCATCCTGTCCTTCACGGTTCCGGAATATACCATGAAGGGTGCCGCCTATGGCCGCCAGTTTGCGCGCACCGTCTTCACGCGTCTGGGCGCGCAGGATCATACCCAATACGACCCCAGCGATTTCGGCTATGTGGCCTATGAGGGGCAAGGCTATGCGATCCGCGGCGGCAATCATCTGGCCGGGACCCATATCATGGGAACGACGAAGACCAATTCCGTCGTGGACAAGAACCAGCGCAGCTGGGACCACGAAAACCTCTATCTCGTGGGCGGCGGCAGCATGCCGACGATCGGCACGGCCAATGTCACCTTGACGCTGGCCGCCATGTGCTTCCGAAGCGGCCGCGACATTCTGAAGTCTCTGCATTGAACGAAGACCGGCATCCGCTGTGCGGAACGAACAGATGGCCTCGACGCAAGCGACACGAAGCCGGCCTGTGAACCCAACTTATCTTTCATGGAGCTTGAGATGTATTCCTCCAGTATTAAGACGCTCGATGAGCTGAAAGAGTTTCTCTACCGGGCGATGCAGCTCGAACATGCGACGATTCCGCCTTATCTGACGGCGCTTTACTCGATCAAGCCCGGCGTCAATCAGGATGCGACCCAGGTTCTGCGCGTGATCGTCGTGGAAGAAATGCTGCATCTGACCATCGCGGCCAATATTCTCAACGCCATCGGCGGCACGCCGGATCTTGTCAGGCCGGACTTCGTAGCCCGCTATCCCGCCGCCCTGCCGGACGGCGAGACGGATTTCAAGGTCGGCATCCAGGCTTTCAGCCGTGAGGCGCTGGCGACTTTCCTGAAAATCGAGCGGCCGGCCCAGCGTCCTGAACATCTCGTCGGCAAGGGCCTGATATATCGCAAAACTCCCCCTGATATCACCGCGCTTGCCAGCCATCCGAGCCATGAGGACCTCCACTTCTTCAGTATCGGCGAGTTCTACTCAGCCATCGCGGAAGGCATCAAATACCTGGAAGCCGAAGCGCATGGGGCGGGCACAACCATCTTTACCGGCGACAGATCGCGCCAGATCACCTCGGAATATTATTACTCCGGCGGCGGCGAGCTGTTTCCGGTGACCGATCTGAAAAGCGCGTTGGAAGCCATCGATCTCATCATCGAACAGGGCGAGGGCGACGGAGGCGGTATCTACGACGATGACGACCACGAACTGGCCCATTACTATCGTTTCGAGGAACTGGTCAAAGGCCGCTACTACCAGAAGGGCGACCAGCCCGGCCACCCCACAGGTCCTGAGTTGCAGGTCGATTGGGAAGGCGCGTATCCCATAAAAAAGAACCTGAAAGTGGGGGACATACTCGAAGGCTCGGAACTGCGTGGGGCGGCGATCGCCTTCAACACGCGCTACGGCGAATTTCTCCAGCTTTTGACGCGTGCCTATAACGGCCAGCCGACCCTGCTGCTGGAAGCCGTTCCGATGATGTTCGAATTCCGCAACATGATCCTCGAACTCATCCGCAATCCCCTGCCGCAACATCCCGGTAAGAACGGCAGCCCCACCTATGAGATCCCCGGCGCCATCAAACAGCCAGCCGCCACCCGGCAGGCGGAGGTAAACGCATGAGCAACCGTTTCGAGGCATTTCTGGGTCTTTCCGGCGAATTGACGGCCTTCTCCCACTTTGATCTCCTGGGAACAGGCCTGGCGGACCGCTATCTCGTCACGCTCGACAAGGTGGTCGGCGGCGAGATCGTCGACGCGCTGCTGGCCGCCTTCGCCGCCCTGCCACCCCCGGAAGGTGAGGTCCGCATCCAGGCGGTGCGCACGACCATTCTGGGCAATGAATTGCTCGGAGACGTGGCCCGTGCGCTGATCAAGCTCTGGTATTCCGGCACCTGGTTCGAGCTGTCCTCCGCCTGGACGGAGCGCTTTGGCCCCAGGCCTGCGAATATCACCTTCGTCGTTTCTCCCGATGCCTATGTCGAGGGTCTGCTCTGGAAGGCGATCGGAGCCCACCCTGCAGGCGCCAAGGGGCCGGGTTTCGGCTCCTGGACCTTTCCGCCGAAAATTCCGGCTTTTTCCGGCTCTCGATTCCAAAACCTGACCTGACGCCACTTCCGTTTGTCTTCAAGAACTGGATCATTGCAATGACGACACATCTGCATCGACTGACGCCTGCTAAAGTCTGGCTCGGTGTCATCCCCACGCTCTGGTGGAATGACGATTTCATCAATATCGACATCGGCATCCCCTACGAGCAGGCTCTGAGTGAAATGGCGCTCGCCGGCTATGTCGGATGCGGCGTCGGCCACAAATATCCGACGGACCCGAAAATATTGCGGCCTGTCCTCGAACTCAGGGGATTGCGGATTTCCGAGCCCTGGGTGAGCACCTACTTCACCATCAATGCGATGAAGCGTCATACGCTTGATAATGTCGATGCTCAGCTCGACTTCCTCGAAGCCATGGAAGGAGGCAGCGACGATCCGCGCAGGGCCGACCTGGTCGTTTCCGAGTTTGGCGGAGCGGTCAATCCGCTTCCTGTCGCCCTGTTTCCGAATTGCCCCGATTTCTCCGATGACCAGTGGAAACGGCTGATCGAAGGCCTGCATGAGGCCGGAGAGAAAGCCAGGGCGCGTAACCGCCGGCTCTGCTATCACCCGCATCTAGGGACCGGGGTGATGAATACGGAAGCGATCCACCGGCTCATGGACGAGACGGATCCTCGCCTGGTCAACATGCTTCTCGATACTGCGCACCAGGCGGCTGCCGGTGTCGATCCGCTGGCGCTGGCCAGAAAATATGCCCACCGCATCAAGCATGTTCATCTGAAGGACATTCGCGCCGAGGTGGTTACGAAGATTCACAAAGAAGGATTGTCCTTCCAGCAAGGGATCGAGGCGGGGATCTTCACCGTCCCGGGTGACGGCTCCATAGGGACCTTTCCGGAAATCCTCGATGCGTTGGCCGAGGCGGATTTCGCCGGTTGGATCTGCGTCGAGGCAGAGCAGGACCCAGCCAAGGCCAATCCGCTGCAATACGCGAAAATGGGCCGCGAATATCTGCGCAAGCTGCTCGGATGGTAGCCCGGCGCGGACCGTTTGTTTCAGCCCGATGGCGATGTGAAGGAGGCGGGCAGGGATCTCGCTTCATGACGGTGTCGGGCGGGACATCATCCTGAACCACGCATGACTGGATAGCGACAGCTGGAGCGATGAAGATGGAAGAGGCACGCAGACGAGAGATATATTTCAGCTTCTTTATGTTTACAGCCGATTTGAGGCCGAACGACGCCGGCTATACCCAGGTTCTTGTCCGACATCTGAAAGCGCTGACCGAGATCGGCTACACCGGCTTCGATGTGCATATCGCCCCAGGACCTGCCAACGTCGGTCATCACGCTGAGGTCGAAAGCTATATCGGCCTCAAGAGGGCGTTCGATCGGGCCGGCTTCCGGGATGTGAAGTTCACAACCAATGTGGGGACCACACGAACCTTCGATCCGACCTCGCCCTATGAGGACCAGCGCAGGCAGGCGCTGTCCTATCTCAAATCCCGCGTCGACATCACCTCGGTGCTGGGCGGGGAGAATACGATCATGTCGGGGCCGTTCCTGTACCCCTATGGCATCTTTCCACTGACGGATGACGGCGAAGGGATCTGGAGCGACGCGCTTCAGGATTGGATGAAGCCACGATACGCGGCGGCCGCCTCCATCTTCCGGGAATTGGCGCAATATTCTGCGGAGAAGCGGGTGAAGCTCGCCATCGAACCGGTCAAGAATTGGGAAACGCCCGGGCCGACCATGGTCTCGGAAGCGCTGGATTTTCTCGAAAGCGCCGACATTCCGGTCGGGGGCGTCACGATCGATACAGCCCAGGTCGTCATGGAAAGCCAGGGACCGGCGATCTTCAGGAAAAATGTCGCCCGTGCCGTACAGCAGAGTCGGCTGAATTACGTTCACATCTCAGCGCCGGACCGGGGCGCTGTCAGAGATAGCTGGATTCCCTGGGAGATCATGCTGGACGAAATCGAGCCGGTCTATTCCGGCCCCTATCTCGTTGAAGTCTTCAACGCGATTCCACCCTTCGAGAGTTCGATGCGAATGACGCGCAGACGCTTCTGGCGGCCCGGTGAGGACGCGCCGGAGGCAGACGTCGACAGCGCCTACGACGTTGCGCGCGCGGCCCTGAAGACATTGGAGGAGAAACTCGCGTCCCGCGGCCGTTGATCTCATCCGTGATGGCGCTCGGGCGCAGATGTTGTGCCCGAGTGAACTTCAAATCTCAGCAAACGACCTTTCAATCAGGGAGATACCGATGGTCACGCAATTGCCGGATCCCATTAAAATCGTCAGGCGAGCAGGCGATGTCCGTATTCATACTTTCATTTCAGCTTTCACGGCTGACAATATCGCCAATGCAACGCACATCATCGAAAGCAGGAACAAGCTTGTTCTCGTCGATGGGCAATTCCTCGTTCCCTATGCCCTGCAATTCAGGGAATATGCCAACAGTATCGGCAAGAAGATCGACCGGATCTATCTGTCGCACAGACACCCCGACCATTGGTTCGGCCTGGGAGCCGCATTCAGCGATATTCCGATTTATGCATTGCCGAAAACGATAGAGTTCCTGCAGCAGCATGGGGAAGATTCCCTGAATGACCACTGGAAATTGGGCAATCTCGCTCCGAAGAGCTTGATCATTCCCGAAAGAGCTGTCCGCGCCGGCGAGGAAATCATCGACGGAGTCAAATACCTATTTGATGAAGTCGTCGATACGGAGATCGATTTTCTTCTCACCATAGGTCTTCCGGACGTGGGCGTTTTTATTGCGCAAGACCTGATCTACAGCGGAACGCACCTTTATCTGACGAAATACATGGAGCATTGGATTGGGATTTTGCAGGGTATGCTGCTGTCCGACTATGACCTGTTCCTTCCCGGTCACGGCTTTCCGGCTGACAAAAACGAGGTTGCCAAAAATATAGAGTATTTGTCCGTCGCCCTGGAGGCCGCCGGCAACGGACTCACCAATGACGCTTTCAAGCGCTTCCTGCTGGAAAGATTTCCCGAGCGGAAATGCCCCGGCATATTCGACATATACGTACCGCGCTTATTCGATAACGCGAGCGAGTTCTAGCGCATCGGCCCGAAAATCGGAATCGATTTTCGGAAAGAACGATGCGTAGATTCAAAGTGTTAGAGCTGTCCTTTGTGCGTCCGAAAGGACGCACGGCACTCTAATATCCGTCAATTGTCGTCAACAGGGGAGCCGTTGGAACATGGGCGACACATACACGGTTGGACAATATCTGGTCGACAGACTTCGCGAACTGGGCCTGGGGCACCTGTTTTCCGTAGCAGGCGATTATTCGATCGAATGGGTGAACAGTTATGTCGAGAAAAGCGATATAAAGGTCATCGAAGAGGTGAATGAACTGAATGCCGGTTATGCGGCTGACGGCTATGCCAGACTGAAAGGAATTGGCGCTCTGTGCGTCACCTATTCCGCAGGCTCGCTTTGCGCAACAAATGCGATCGCCGGATCCTACGTCGAGAAAGTGCCGGTCGTTCTGATCAACGGTGCGCCCAGCATCAAGAAAACGCTGACGTTCGAACAAACCGGCTACAGTTCGCATCACTTCATCAGCGGCCGGGAAACGGATCTTCAGGTATTCGAATACATCACCGCCGCTGCCGTCCGCATCGACAGCCCTCATCTTGCGCCAATGCTCATAGATTATGCGCTGACGCAGTGCATCACGGAAAGACGTCCGGTCTATATCGAGTTGCTGGAGGATATGGTGGACCTGGGATGTACGCGCCCGTCGAATGCCTTAAAAGCGGCGCCTGTTATATCCGACGAGGACAGTCTCAATCAGTCGATCGCGCAAATCAGCGAAAGATTGCAAAACGCCACCCGACCGCTGATCTGGGTCGGTGTCGAGATCGACCGGTTTGGCCTTCACGACCAGGCGGAGCGGCTCATCCGGGACCTCAAAATTCCCTACGTGACCGAGCTTTTGAGCAAGGCCATTCTATCGGAAGACAATGTACAATTTGCCGGGGTGTTCGATGGCAAATCGTCATCACCCTATGTCCAGTCTTTGGTCAAAGACTCCGACTTCGTATTGGCACTGGGCGTCTGGTTGACTGATATCAATGATTTGGGCTGGCCTATCGATCTCGATAAAACCGCATTCGCCTCCTGGGAGACCGTGAAATATGGCACGATCTTCAACGCACAGGTTTCGCTGGCGGATCTCGTCAACGGCTTGATTGACAAAAGGCTGACGTGCAAAGGCCAAAGTCTTCCGGTGAAACCGGCCCGGCAACTGCCGGTCGTCAATCCGGCAGGCGAAATTACCTATCAGGGCTTCTACGATTTCATTCAGCCGCAGATCGACGGAAATACCATCGTTGGTGCCGACGCGAGTTTGAATTATTTCGGGAGCCTGCTTCTTGAAGTGGGTGCTCGCCGCGGTTTCATCGTGCAATCATCCTATTCGGCGATCGGTTATATCGGTCCGGCCGCAACCGGGGTTTCGCTGGCGAAGCAAAATCAACAAAGGCTATTGGTCTTTGCGGGGGATGGCGGGTTTCAGATGACCGCTCAATGCCTCTCGACACAAACCCGTTTCAATCTCAACCCGATCATCTTTGTGATGGACAACGGCATTTATGGCGTGGAGCAATGGCTTGCCGACGCATCGGTTTTCTATGGCGACAAACCGTTCTACAATTCCTGCATCCTGCACCAGTGGAATTACAGCAAGCTGGCAGAGGTCTTTGGCTGCCAAGGCTGGAAAGTGGGCACCTATGGCGAACTGAGGGAGGCCATAAACGGCGCCAAAGAAAACCTGAACAGTCCGTCCATCATCCAGGTCGTCGTGCCGCAGCGATCGATCCCCGACAATGCGAACTGGAAAGCAAATTAGAATGGGCATAGGAGAGTTCAGCGCTTTAGTGGGCGCAACGGCAGATGGCATGCCTAACCACCTTCGGTGACCTCAACATCGAGCGCTGGGCCTTCTGGCCACAAGTGGTATAGTTCAATTTCGGTCGTCCGACCTAGACGATACGACAAAGGAACTGTTCCATGGGAGACCAGAAACGCCCGCTGCAACCTGGAGAAACCGCCCCCGCATTCGCGCTCGCCACGGCCAACTTCGACGGAACGGTCTCTTTCGCCGACTTGAGCGGTCGCCCGTTCGTGATCGGGTTCTTTCGCGGGCTGCACTGCCCCTTCTGCCGGCGTCAGTTGGAACAGCTTGCCGGCGTACAGCCGACCCTGCACGCAGCCGGGGTGGAGACCGTCGCCGTTATCAACACGCCGGTGGAACGTGCCCGCCTGTATTTCCGCCACCGGCCGACGCCAATAACACTTCTATGCGACCCCGACTGCCGCACGCATCGGGCCTACGGTGTGCCGCATGCCGAGTTCCTGCCCGATGGGAGTTGCGAGCAGCCCGAATGGCCCTATCGTACAACGATGGAACAGTTCCTGGCGGCACGCATCAACCCCACGGACGAATTGCCGGAACCGCTGCACCCGATGGAGGCCAACACGATACTCAACGCCAAGGATCGGTTTGAGCTTGACGAAGCCGACAATGAGATCTTCGCGAACCACGCGACCCAACTCGTCGGGCACTTCCTGGTCAATGCGAACGGCACCATCGGCTGGGCACAAATCGAGGCGCTCGACGGACCGAACAGCCTCTCCATCTTCCCGACCGCGGCAGAGATCATCGCGGCCGCTGGCAGCCTTGGACGCTGACCTGCGGTGAACCGTCCGATAGCATCTCAGTAGCAAAAGATCGAATGGTGGAAGCCCAATTCCGCCCGCTATCGCGTGAGTGTCTGCCTGATGCCGGCAATCCCGCGGCGCAGGAAGGGATCGGTGTGGATGTAGAACAACTGGACCCCTTTCTGCAGCCAATGAGGCAATTCGTCGGCGGTGGCGAGCGTGCCTGCAATCTTGCCTGCTGCACGAATCTTGTCGACGGCGACCGCGACCTTATCCATCACTGCTTCGGGACGCGGCTCGCCGAAGGGCGGAGCCGGCGGATAACCCATATTCTGCGAGAGATCGCCGGGGCCGATGAAGAAGACGTCAATGCCATCGACCTTCAGCATTTCGTCGAGATTGTCGATGGCATCCACCGTCTCGATCATCGCCACCACCAGGCGCTTGTCGAAGTCGGACGGAAGAGCGTAACGAACGGTATCGACGATGGCGCGCGCCTGTTCGGCCGTGTCCACCATCGGGACCATGATCCCATCGGCGCCCGCATTCAGGTAGCGGATAATGATCGGGCGCTCGTGCGAATGCGGCCGAATGATCGCCGCCCCGCCGACGGAGCGGACGATCTGCCCGGTCATGCGCACATCCTCGAAACTCCAGCTTCCGTGCTCGCAATCGACGAAGACGGAATCGGCGCCGAGCTCCACCAGCCGGGCTGCCAGGCCCGACGATACGTGATGCGGCGTATACATGGTGACTGCCTCGCCTGCCAACAGCCGCGCGCGCAACTTCGCTCCGTTCATCGATGTCTCCCAATTCTACTTTTTCGGCATATCCGGCGTATCGGCCGGCGCTCCGACCCACCGGGCAATTTCGATATCCGCGGACGTGTCCCGCATGAATGTCGGGCAGATGTGAAGCTCGGGGATCACGGCGCTCTTGTTCAGGCTGGCGCAGAGGACGATCGCACGGGCGACGTCATGAGGATCCATCATGACGGCACGTTCCTCCTGCAGAGGTGGGCGCGCGCGATTGTCCATGATCGGCGTATTCGTCTCGCCGGGCAAGATCGTCGTCGCCCGGATCCCCTGATTGCGATAGGTGTTGTGCAGGAAGGTCATGAAGTTCTTCACGCCGGCCTTGGCCGCACCATAGGCCGCGCCGCCGAGCAGGTTGGGGTTGATCACGGCAAGCGACGAGACCGTGACGATGGTCCCCTCGCCGTTGGCGATCATGTCCGGAAGGACCGCCTGGGTCAGGTTGAAGACGGCCGTCAGATTGACGTTGATGGTGGAAGTCCACTCGGCCTCGCTCAAGAACCGCGCGTTCAGCACCTTGCTTGCGCTGCCGGCATTGTTCACCAGGATGTCGACGGGTCCGACGCTATCCTTGATCCACTTCACGGCCGCAAAGATCTCTTCACGCGTCTCGATATCGAGTGCGCGCGTGACGGCCTTGCCACCCGCCTCTTCGATCAAGGCCGTCACCTCGCGCAGCGGTTCGATCCGCCGCCCGGTCAGCACGACGGTGGCCCCGTCCTTGGCCAGCAGCAGGGCGGTCTCGCGACCGATCCCGGAGCCGGCTCCCGTCACCAGAGCGATTTTTCCTTGAAGACGTCCCATATCTTTCCCCTATTCGGCCGCAGCAGCGATCGGGCCAGAATAGCCGTAAATTTCCCGCGCGGCCTTCGCTGTGATCAGGTTCTCGGCAAGATCCTGCTCGATGAGCGCCCGCGAACGATCACTCGCCAATCCCCAACCGCCGCCGCCAGGCGTCTCTACCTCGAGGCGCTGGCCGGTCTTCAGGACCACCTTGCCCTTTGGGAACTGAGGCTTGCCGTCCTTTGTGACCTTTCCGGCCGATCCGCTCTGCCCTTCGACGACGCCGAAGCAGGGATGTCGGACACGCTCGGAGGCGAGATAGATGTTCATCGGGCTCCTGCCGAGGTTGCGGAGCACGACACGCTGGCCGAGGCCGCCGCGATGTTTACCTGCGCCGCCGGAGTCGGCGATCAGTTCCTTCCGCTCGGTCAGCACGGGCACGGCAACCTCGAACATCTCGATGGCCGTCACCTTGCAGTTCGAGGGGAAGCTCAACGTGTCCAGGCCGTCGAGCTCAGCGCGCGCGCCCTGCCCGCCGTGGAAATTCTGAACGGACCCATATTGTGTACCGTCATTGCGCTGACCGACGCAATTGGCGGCCCAGATCGGAGCGCCGCCGCTGTCGCCCATGACCTTCTCGGGCACGACGCCTTCGAGCGCCTTGAAGATCAGCGAGGGAATGACGTGCCCGATCAGGTTTCGCGAATTGCCCGCCGTCCATTGCTGCGGATTGAGGATGCAGCCGAGCGGCGCCTCGTCGGTGATCGGGACGATGCAGCCCTCGTTGTTCGGCGTCTCGGGATCGAGCAGGCACTTCAGAGCATAGACCGAATGGGCGTAGCGATAGTTCGTCCGGCAGTTGATCGAGTGCAGAACCTGGTCGGAGGTGCCGGTGTAATCGACATGAACAGAGTCGTCCTTGATGATGACCGAAGCCTTCAGCGTCACGTCGACATCGTAACCGTCGAGCAGAACCTCGGCCGCGTAGCTGCCGTTCGGCCATTCCCGGATCGCCTTGCGGGTCTGCGCTTCGGAGCGGGAATGAATGGCAGCGGCCAGGCCTTCGACATCGTCGAGACCGTACTCGTCCAGGAATTTGACGAGTTCGCGGCCCATGACGTTGTTGGCGGCGATCATCGATTCGAGATCGCCCCGCACCTCTGTCGGAAGGCGCACCGAGGCTTCGATGATATCGAAGACGTCCTGGTTCGGAACGCCTGATTTCAGCAGCTTGACGATCGGGAAGCGGATGCCTTCCTCGTAGATGTCGCTTGCTTCGGAATGCAGAGGCGCCCCGCCGATATCGGGAAGATGGGCGATGGAGCCGGCATAGGCGACGACCTTGCCGTTCTTGAAGATCGGCGTGATCATCGTGACATCGGGAAGATGGCCGGTGCCGATCTCCGGATCGTTGGTCGCCAGCACGTCGCCCTCTTCGAGCCTGTCGGCCGGAAACTTCGGCAGGAAATAGTTCTGGGCGGCAGCCGGGAGCGAGGTGATGAAGACCGGGATCGACCAGGTGCATTGCGCCAGCGCCCGTCCCTTGCTGTCGAGGAGTACAGTCACGTAATCGTGGTTCTCGCGGACGATCGGCGAGAATGCCGTCTTGCCGAGAACGTTGTCGGCCTGGTCCGCGATGAAGATCAGGCGGTTCCACATGACCTGAAGGTTGATCGGGTCGTTGAAATCGGTGGCGGGTTTCGACATCAGAGTACCCCTTAGTGAATGTTGATCACGAGGTTGCCATGGGCATCCACATGGAAGACGCCGCTCGGGCCGACGACCGCGGTCGATTCACGCTGCTCGACGATTGCCGGACCCTTGACCTCTTCGCCGACGGGAAGCTTGTAATGGTCGTAGACCGCAGTCTCGGCAAAGCCGCCGATCTCCTGGAAATAGACCTTTCGGCTGCCCTTCTTCGCGTCGGCAACGACGGTCTCGTGCGGGCGCGTGACCTGATCCTTTTCGCCGCCGGCGCGCAGCCGCCAGGTGATGACCTCCAGCGGAGCGGCAACGGTACGGCCGAACAGTTCGCGGTAGAGCTTGAAGAAGTTGCCGCGAAGCTCGCTAAGGAATTCCTCCTTCGGCAGGGTCCGGTCGGGCAGAGCCACGGTGATTTCATGGCCCTGGCCGACATGGCGCATGTCGACGGTGTAGCGGTTGCTGATCGTATCCTTCGGGACGCCCGCTGCCGACACGACTTCGGCGCCCTGGGCCGATAGCTCGTCCAGCAGGCGGTTCATGGCGCCGACATCCCAGGCGTCGAGCACCATCGGATGGCTTGCAGAAAGATCGACGGCCACGGGCGCGATCAACAGGCCGATCGCCGAACTGACGCCAGCACCGGTCGGGCAGATGATGCGGGAAATGCCAAGCTTGCGGGCGATGCCATAGGCGTGCACCGGGCCGGCGCCACCGAAGGCGACCATCGGCAGCGAACGGGGATCGACGCCGAGATCGGTCGCATGCATGGCGGCCGCCTTGCTCATGGATTCGTTGACGAGGTCATGGATGCCCCATGCGCAGCGCTCGACCGAGACCTCGAGCGAGGCGGCAAGTTTGGCCATCGCCTCGTGAGCTGCTTCTCTGGAAACCTTGAACGACCCGCCGACGAAGGATTCGGTGCCCATATATCCAAGCAGGATGTCGGCATCCGTGACGGTCGGCTGGGTGCCGCCGCGCTGGTAGGCGGCCGGTCCGGGCATGGCGCCTGCGGAGTGCGGGCCGACATCGAGCAGGCCGAGAGGGTTCTTGGCCGCGATCGAGCCGCCACCCGCGCCGATCTCGATCATCTGGATTGACTGGATCTTCAGCGGGAAACCGGATCCCTTGCGGAAACGCTGGTAATGGGCGACCTCGAGATCGGTCCCGACATTTGGCTCACCGTCCGGGATCAGGCAGAGCTTTGCGGTCGTGCCGCCCATGTCGAAGGACAGGACGCTCGCCTCGCCTGCCGTGCGGCCGAACTCTGCGGCAGCCACCGCACCCGCCGCCGGGCCTGACTCGATCAGGCGCACCGGCAGTTCCGCGGCACGCCGGCTCGGCACCAGTCCGCCCGAGGATGTCATCCACAGGACCTGGCGGTCGATGCCCTTCGCTGCGAATTCACGCTGCAGATGGGCGACGTGGCCGGCCATTTGCGGCCTGGTATAGGCATTGACGACAGTCGTCGACGCGCGGTCGAACTCGCGCATTTCAGGGCAGACTTCGGAGGAGAGCGAGACGAAGATATCGGGGTCTTCTTCGCGCAGCAGCGCTGCGACGCGCTGCTCGTGCTGCGGATATTTATAGGCATGGAGAAGGCAGACGGCGACGGAGCGAATGCCCTTCTCCTTCAGGCGGCCGGCAATCTCGCGCACCGTCTCTTCCTTGAGCTCGGTCATGACGGAACCGTCGGCGGCGATCCGCTCCTTGGCGCCGAAGCTGTTTGCGCGGGTGACCAGCGGGTCGGGATATTTGATGTTCAGGTCGTAGAGGTCGTAGCGCCCTTCGTTGCGGATACGCAGCATGTCCTGGAAACCGTCGGTGGTGACGAAGCCGGTCTCGACGCCCTTGCGCTCGAGCACGGCGTTGGTGACGACGGTGGTGGCGCCCAGCACCTGCAGCTGGTCGATGGCGATGGTGTGGCCGAATTTCTCCAGCAATTCGGACACACCCTGCACGACGGCTTCGGCCGGGTTCTTCGGCGTGCTCAGGACCTTGTGAAGGTGGAGGTCGCCCTTGTCATCCAGGAGCGCGAAGTCGGTAAAGGTACCACCCGTGTCGAAAGCCAGTTTTGCCATGTTGTCCTCGAAGCGACTGTTCGGCGCGGCAGGCGCCGCTATGCGGATCCGATGCCCGGACCCGATGTCTGCTTGAAGGTTAGGGGAATGCCCGGCGCGTTGGCTAACACAACTACAGTCTGCCGCTATAGGGTTTGCTTATGGCGGGCGGCGGTCCGCCGTCGGACTGCCGCTGCGAGGAGCAGCTCGGGCTAGGCGGGCTTGATTCCCTGGTGATGACTGCTCATCAGTTTGCCGACGACATCAAGCAGAACCGACCGTGCGGCGATGGCAGGTTCCGACAAGGGAAGATGATCGGCGACGCAGAGCGACACGGTCGCGTCGATCACCGGCTTGGTCAGTGCCCGCACCTGCGCGCCTGAGAAGATCGCCGTCTCGGTGACCACCGAAGCCGGGAGAATGGTCGATCCAAGCCCTTCGAGCACAGCCGCGCTGAGGGCCGGAACGGACTCGATTTCCGAGACGACCTCAGGGGTTGCTCTGGCTCTGGCCAGCGCGTCGTCGATCAGCCGGCGGAGCAGATGGGCCTTGCTGGGAAGAAGCAGCGGGATCTCCTGGAGGGCGGCAAGCGGAAGCGGCGCGCTGCTATCCCCGGGGAGTTCGATGCCCGGCGGCGAGACGAGGAACATTTCCTCGCGGAACAATGGCTGCAGGGTAACGCCTTTGATCGGCGCAGCAGCATAGATCAGCGCCATATCCATCTTGCCCGTCATGATCAGTTCGCTGAGGATCTGGCCGAAACTGTCATTGATGTGGACGACGATATGGGGATGCCTCGCCTTCATCTCCTTGAGGATCGGCAGCGACAAGGCGCTTGACGAGGAATAGGTCGCAAGGCCGATCGAGACGCGGCCCGCCACCGATTTGGCGGACTGATCGATGTCGACCTGAGCCTGCTCGATCTGCTTCAACATCAGTTGCGCATGCCGATAGAGGATGAGCCCTGCCTCCGTCGGCGCAATGCCGACATTGCTGCGGATGAGAAGCTTGTGCTTGAAGTGCGCCTCCAGAGCGGCGATCTGCTGCGACAACGCCGGCTGGGCCGTCCTCAGAAGGCTTGCCGCGCGCGATACGCTGCCCGTATCGACGATCTTTACGAAGCTCTTCAGTTTGCGGAAATCGACGCTCATGGTCACCGGCTTGTTGTTTCATGCAAAACGTAAAGCCTGCAGCCGGAGGGACGCAAGTCCCAGTCGCAAGTCCCACTGGCCTTTCGCGGTTAACGTAGCTCGGCAACAGCCCGTTCGATGCGGTCGCATGCTTGGGTGATCGTCTCCATCGACGTCGCAATCGACAGGCGGAAATGCGGCGATACACCGTAGGCAGCCCCCTGCAGCGCCGCGACCCCGACGCCGTCGAGCAGATAGAGCACAAAATCGAGATCCGTCTCGATCGTCTTGCCTTCAGGAGTCTTCTTGCCGATGACGCCGGCGCAGTTCGGAAACAGATAGAAGGCCCCGTCCGGCACGAGGCAGGAGAGGCCGGGCACGGCATTCAGCCGTGCGCACGCATAATCCCGGCGTTCCTTATAGACCTTGACGCTTTCGGCGACGAATGCCTGGTCCGAAGACAGCGCATAGGCGGCGGCCGCCTGACTGACCGACGACGGGCAGGACGACATCTGCGACTGCAGCTTGTTGATGGCGGCGATCAATGCGGCCGGACCCGCCCCGTAGCCGATACGCCATCCGGTCATGGCGTAGGACTTGGAGACGCCGTTGGTGAGCAGAACACGCTCCTTCAGTTCCGGGACGGCGGCAACCAGCGTCGTCATCGGCTCATCCTTGAACCAGACCTGGTCGTAGATATCGTCTGACAGCACGAAGACATGGGGATGGCGCAGCAGCACCTCGCCGAGGGCTTCGAGTTCGCGCCGGTCATAGGCGGCACCCGTCGGATTGGACGGCGCGTTGAGGACCAGCCATAGGGTCTTCGGCGTGATCGCCTTTTCCAAAGCTTCGGGCGTCAGCTTGAAGCCGGTTTCCTGCGGGCATTCGACAATGACCGGTTTGCCTTCGTTGGCGATGACCATATCGGGATAGGAAACCCAGTAGGGTGCGGGAATGATCACCTCGGCGTCGTTTTCGACGCTCGCCATCAGCGCGAGAAACAGAATCTGCTTGGCGCCGCCGCCGACGCAAATTTCGTCGTCGGCATAGCTGAGGCCGAGCCGGCGCTTGAAATCGCCAATGATTGCCTTGCGCAGCGCCGGCGTGCCGTTGACGGCGGTGTATTTCGTTTCGCCCCTGTCGATGGCGGCGTGCGCTGCGGCCTTGATGTTGTCAGGCGTGTCGAAGTCCGGCTCGCCGACCGTCAGGTCGACGATGTCGCGACCCGCCGCCTTCAGCTCGCGCGCCCGGGCGGCCGCAGCCGTGCTTGGCGAAACCTTGATTCTGGACACACGTGATGCAGGCACAAAGGTGCTCATGGGAATTTCCTCGCTTAATTTATAAGAGGCAAGAGATCGCCTTCAGTGAACGGCCTCGGTTTCGCCGCGCATTTTCCCGGTCAGGAAAAGTTCGCCGAGTTCGTCATGGGTGATGTCTTTCGGCAGGCCGTCCCAGATGACTTTGCCAAGTCTCAGGATGACCGCGCGCTGGGCGACTTCCATGGCCTTCTTGGTGTTCTGCTCGACGAGCAGGATCGTCATGCCGTCGGCGTGAAGGCGAAGAAGCTCGTCGAAGACGATGCCGATCGCCGCCGGCGACAGCCCGACGGACGGCTCGTCGACCAGCAGCACCTTCGGCCGCTGCAGCACCGCCATCGCCACTTCGAGCAGTTGTTGCTCGCCGCCGGACATGTTGCCGGCCAGTGTCGCGCGGCGTTTCTTGAGGATCGGAAAGAGGTCGTAGACGTAGTCGCGGTCAGCCTTCACCTTGGCGTCGCGGATTGTATAGGCCGCCATCTGAAGATTTTCGTCGACGGTCATGACGGGGAAGTTGCAGCGTCCCTGCGGCACGAAGGAAATCCCCTCGCCCAGAATGGCCCGCGACGTGTTGCCGGCAATATTCTTGCCGCGCCAGTCAATGTTTCCCTGCTTGATGGTCGCCATGCCGTAGAGCGTCTTGAGAAGCGTTGATTTGCCCGCTCCGTTCGGCCCCATGAGCGCCACGAACTGTCCCGCCGGCACGTCGAGATCGACGCCGTTGAGGATGTCCAGATTGCCGTAACCTGCGCGCAGGTCACGGATCGAAAGGTTCGAATTACCCGCCAAGATAGGCCTCCCTGACGCGCTGATCCTGAATGATGTCGCCCGGCAAGCCTTCGACGAGCTTGGCTCCCTGGTCGAGCACGATGACGCGCTGGCAAATGCTGGTGACGACATCGATATTGTGTTCGATCACCAGGAAGCTCACGCCGAGCGACTTGTTGGCATACAGGATGGTATCGACGACGCGTTCGATGATCTTCGGATTGATCCCGGCCATCGGCTCGTCCAGCAGGATGAGCTTCGGTTCGGGCATCAGCATGGATGCGAACTGGATGAGCTTCTGCTGTCCGCCCGACAGATTGCCCGCCGGCTGGTGGCGCACATCCCAGAGACCCGCCATCTTGATCAGCTCGCGGGCTCTCTCCCTGAGACCATCGATGCGCCGACGGGACATCTTTCCCAAGCCGAAGGTCGATGCAATGGACGGGAAGGTGAACATCTGACCGGCGATGACCAGGTTCTCCTCGACATCGAGCGACTTGAAAGTGACGGTCTTCTGGAAAGAGCGCAGCATGCGGCCTTCCCTGGCGATGCGGTTCAGGGACCAGCCGGTGATGTCCTGTCCGTCGAGGACAACCGTGCCGGTGTCCGGCTTCGCAAGGCCTGTGCTGCAATCGAAGAAGGTCGATTTGCCCGACCCGTTCGGCCCGATCAGGCCCGCGATCTCACCCCGATCGATGTGAATGCTGACATCGTTGACGGCCTTCACCGCGCCGTAGGACTTGCTGAGGTTCTTGATCGCGAGAAGCGGAAGATGACCGGTCATTTCGCACCTCCGATCGCATTCCAGAAGCGATTGATCAGCGGCGCAAACCCGTTCTTGAACCAGAAGACCAGGACGAGAAGGCAGAAGCCATAGGCGATCATGCGCAATTCGGGGGTGATGCGCAGCGCCTCGGTCAGCCCGACGAAAAGCAGGCTTCCGAAGACGGTGCCGGAAATCATGCCCGCCCCGCCGCCCAGCACGATGATCAGCATCGTCGTCGAATAATACATCTGGAAGGTCAGCGGGCTGACGACCGTCAGGTAATAGGCGTAGAGGCAGCCGCCGATACCGGCAAACACCGCGCTGATCATGAAGACGATCAGCTTGTAGTGCCAGGTCGGGACGCCGAGAGATTCGGCGAGCGTCTCGTTCTCACGGATCGCCACCATGTTGCGCCCGGCGGGCGAACGGACGATTGCCCAGACGGCGCAGGTGGCGAGAACCCCGATGATCAGGGCGAGATAGTAGAAGTTTGTCGTACCGGACACCGTGAACGAAAGGGGGCCCAGCTCGAAGTATGGTTTTGGAATGCCCGAAAGCCCCATGTCACCGCGGGTCAGCGAGATCCAGTTCTTGGCAATGGCCTGGCCGATGATCACGAAACCGAGCGTACACATCACGAAGGACGTCGAGCGCAGACGCAGGGCGGGAATGCCGAGCGGAAGAGCAAGGGCTCCGGAGACGGCGCCTGCCGCGATGAGATTGACGTAAAACGGCGTGCCGTAGGTGACGGCGAGAAGACCTGCCGTATAGGCGCCGATGCCGAAAAACGCGGCCTGGGCCAATGACAGCAGACCGGTATACCCGACAAGCAGATTGAGCCCATGTGCCGGAAGCATGAAAATCAGGGCGATGATCAGGGAATGGGTGATGTAACGGCTGCCGATGAACGGCGCGGCGAGTGCTAGGACGATCAGGACCGCGGCGAGTGGTATGCGAAGATCGCGCCTGCGTACCTGTTGAGCGGTTTCCGTCAGAGACATGTCGAGTCCTCGGTCGTTCCAGAAAGGTCGGCGGGCGCTGCTGCTAGAAGCGCGCCTGCGTCGAAAAGAGACCATGCGGCCGCCACATCAGCATCAGGATCAGCGTGGCGAAGCCGACGGTGTCGCGGAATTGCAGGCCGACATAGGTGGCGACCAGGCTTTCGGCCACGCCAAGGATCATCGCTGCGACGAAAGTGCCGCGCACATTGCCCAAACCGCCCATGATAATGATCGGCAGCGTCTTGAAGGTGATCAGCTCGCCCATGCCGCCATAGACGCTGACATTGACCGGCGCCGTCAGAACCCCGGAGAGTGCGGCCAGCGCCGCCCCCAGCATGAAAGTTCGAAGCACCACCTGCGGCACATCGATGCCGACGACGCTGCAGCACTCGACGTTCTGGGAAACGGCGCGCATTGCCATTCCCAAGCGGGTGTAGCTGACCATCAGTTCGAGGCCGATGAACACCAGCAAGCAGACGACGAGAATGAGAATGCGCTGTTGGGCCAGGCTGAAGCCGAGGATGGAAACCGGCTCGATATAACCTCCGGCGAAGAACTTGTAGCCTCCGCCGAAGACGAGAATGATGGTGTTCTGCAGGATCAGCGCGATGCCGAGGGTGGCAAGCACGCCCGATTCCGCGGGCGCGCCGACCATCCGGCGCATGACGAGTTGCCCGACCACATAGGCAACGGCAATCGTTGCAAGAACCCCCACGACAATCGACGCTTCGTAGGACAGTCCGAGATAGTCGATCGCAAACCAGGCCCCGAACGTGCCGAGCATGTAGTATTCGCCGTGAGCAAAGTTGATGGCTCTCAGCACGCCGAAAATCATGGTCATGCCGACGGCGACGATTGCGTAAACAGAACCAGTGACGATTCCATTCACGGTTTGCTCAACTATGGTCGAGAGCATGGGCGTATTCCTCCCGGCAGATTACTTGGCAGGATATTGAATGTCCGCCGTATAGGCACCCTTGATGCTCGGCTTGCCGTTCTCGATCTGCAGCAGGATCATCGGCAGGCGGGCCTGGTTGTGGTCGTCGAACGTGACCTCGCCAACCGGGCTCTTGTACTTGATTTTGGAGAGTGCGTCGCGAACCTTCACCTTGTCGGCGCTGCCAGCCTGCTTGATCGCCGCCGCGAGGAGATTGACGGTGTCCCAGTGAACATAGGCGTGGTTGTTCGGGGCTTCGTCATAGGTGGCCGTGAACTTGTCGACGAAAGCCTTGCTTTCGGGCGAGTCGAACTGCGGAAGCCATGCGGCGGCTTCAACGGCGCCTTCGAGCGCCGACGGGGCTGATTTGATGGTCTTTTCCGTGTTGAACTCGCCATTGCCGATCAGCGTCACCTTGCCGGCTATTCCGAGTTCGACCATCTGGCGGGCGATGATGGGTGTCGTATCGGCGAGGCCGTACATGATGATGGCCTGGGCGCCATTGTCGCGGATCTTGGCGAGAACGCTGCGGAAGTCGACTTCGCCTTCCTTGTAATAGTCCTCGCTGAGAATCTCGCCCTTGAAGTCAGGCAGGTACTTCTTCGTGAAGGTGATCGCCGAACGGCCATAATCGCTGTCGACGGAAAGCACGGCGAACTTGGTAAAGCCGCGCTGCTCTGCTGCATATTTGGCGACGATCAGCGCCCGGTTCTCATCTGTCGGATAGTTGCGATAGGTCCATTTGAACCCGCCGACACCGGCCTGGTAGGTGATTTTCGGATTGGACGACGCCGCATTCAGCAGAAGCACTTCGGCGTCTTCAGCGACGGGCTGGATGGCGAGCGTCACCGAACTGGAAACGTCGCCGATGATGAAGTCGACGCCATCCTGGTCGATCAGGCGGCGGGCGGCCGAAACGCCTTCGACCGGCGTACCCTGGCTGTCGGCATTGAGGAGTTCGATTTTCATCCCGTTGACGCCGCCGGCATCATTGATGTCTTTGACGGCGAGTTCGGCGCCGTGCATCGAAAATGCGCCGTAGCGCGCATTCGGGCCGCTCATCGGCGCAACGAGTCCGAGTTTGATCGTCCCGTCCGCTGCCAGCGCGCCGGCCGGCAGGCCGGAAACGGCAACCGCCAGCGAAAGGACTGCTGTAGAAAGGAAAAATGCTCTGCGGCTTACGGTAAGTTTCATGTTCCCACTCCATGTTCTCGGGTGCAAACGCTTGGGCTTATGGCCCAGCGTACTCCTGACCGCTTTCCGCGGTTCTTATGGCGTCAGCCCAGCGCCGACACCGTCACAGTAGGTTCAGGAAAGCGTCGCTGGCCAACACAACTCCATTCTGCCGCTATAGCGTTTATTTATAGCGAACCGATCTATTCGGCATTGCGGGTGTTGTTCGCCTTCCTCGCCGGACAGGCCATCGGCCATATCGATGCCGTCGCCCCTCGCCGCGGCGCGGGCTCTCTTTGCCGAGGCGAAATTTCGAGATCGATGGCGGCATTCGCTGACGGATGTAGCGGCGCGTCATAAAACGGAGCGAGGCCGCCAGATGGTCGGCCTCGCCGTGTCGTCAACTGTGCCGCTGGCGCAGATTGGAGATCGCTTGCATCACTCGGGTCCGGCACTCCACTCGCGATAGGCGAGATGCATTTTGGCTCCGATCGTCGTGAAAGGCTGCGGCGGCAATGCCGTCGGAGCAGCCAGGCGCGCATAGATACGGCCGAGTTCGGAACTGTGACCGAGCGCCAGTTCCGCAGCTGCGATCCCTGAGGCCGTCGAGTTCGACGCTCCAAGGCCATTGCAGCCGCATGCAGCGAACACGCCGGGTTCGATCTCACCGAATGCCGGAACATGATTGCGGGTGAGCGCCATCGCGCCGGCCCAGCGATACTGCATCCCGACACCGCTAAGCATAGGAAAACGTTTGGAGAATTTGCCGTCGTGCAGGCGGCCAGCCCGCCGGATCGCGGCGTCGCTGATTTCGATGCCCGGATTGTAGCTGTAACGGGAGCGCACCAGGATTCGATCGCCGCCGGCCGTGCCGATGCGACGGACGGTTGTTCCCATCGGCAGGGCCGGAGTGGCGGCCCACTTCCGCTCTCCATCGAGGCGCGAGGGGTCGAACTCCTCGGTGAGGGAGGCGTAGGTGAAGACGTGGAGCAGGCGCCCGCGGAAGAAGCCGAAGCTTTCGGCATGTCCGTTGTTCGCCATGATGATCTTTGCCGCCTGCACCGACCCCTGCGGCGTCTTGACGAGCCACCCCATGCCGAGGCGCTCGAACGAGAGTGCCGGCGTCCGCTCGTAAAGGGCGACCGGCTCCTTCAGGCAGTCGGCGACCGCGCGTATGTAGGCGGCGGGCTGCACGATGATCGTACCCGGCATGAACAGACCGGAGGTATAGACCGGCGACCCCGTCACCGCCGCGATCTCCCTGCCGTTCAGGAGCCGGTGGGCTTCGCCCATTTTCGTGAGCTGTTGCGCATAGTCCTCGAGATGTCTGTCGCCTTCCGCGCTGATGGCGACGCTGTATCGGCCACAGGGATCGAACACTTCTTTGCCCCAGCCGTTTTCCGCGGCCATCTCGCTCGCCAGAGCGATGGCCGAGCGCTGTATGAGGACAGACTGCCTGAACCTCGCCTCCGACTCTCCGCTGAAATCGTCTGACGCGACTTCGTGCGGCAGGTCGATGATGAAACCGGAATTCGCGCCCGCCGGCCCCTCGCCGACGACACCCGCTTCCAGGATGGCGACCCGCACGCTCGGATCCAGCCGGGAGATGCGCCGGGCCGCGGAAAGACCGGCGAAACCACCGCCGATAATCGCAACGTCGGCAACGACCGGTCCGTTCAACACAGGCCGCGGCGTGCGCGGCGCAAGGGTGGCCACCCAGCCCGAAACGCCTGCGCGTTTCGGAAGCCTGGATGCGACGAAGACGTTCTTTGCGGCCTGGGTCACGTCAGATCGCTTCCCGCTCCATGAGCGTCTCCAGGGAGCGCCGGATGGCCGGAAGCTTTTCCGGGGCAAGCGCGCGCAGCGGCTTGCGCGGCGCGCCGGCGCCGTAGCCGACCAGATCCGCCGCCGCATAGACGGACTGCACGTAATCGCCTTCCCAAATCAGCCCCATCGACGGCTCCAGGATTTTCCAGAGCGCGCGAACCTCGTCCCACTTGTGCCCGGCGGCAGCCTCGACGAGGGCGACGCAGGTTTTCGGAGCAAAGTTCGCCCCACCCCAGATCAGGCCATCGCATCCGGCATAGAGTGCATAGGGAACGAGCGGGTCGGCGCCGTTCATGACGAAGCGGCCGGTGCGGATAAGCGCGGCCTGCTTGGCAAGATCTCCACCGCTGACCT
>Ga0102589_1000730_pt1 | contig 56595 bp, 51 predicted proteins | sample AraplaMF_Col_mLB_FD_76858 | JGI IMG/M metagenome (GOLD analysis project Ga0102589, IMG submission 76858) | Arabidopsis root microbial communities from the University of North Carolina, USA - plate scrape MF_Col_mLB | ecosystem: Host-associated > Plants > Roots > Endosphere | place: USA...
TAAACGAAGGGCTGGCCGATATGGTACTTGTAGGCCATGGCGGCAAGCGTCGGCATCTTCGCGATCATGCGCAGGCTGGCGACCATGCGCTGGTGCGGATCGGTGATGTCGGTAGAGTCATGATAGAAGGCCGAAAGCGCGCCGACGCAGCCGCACATGACGGCCATCGGGTGGGCGTCGCGGCGGAAGCCGGTGAAGAAGCGGCTCATCTGCTCGTGCACCATCGTGTGGTGCGTGACGCGATGGTCGAAGTCGTCCTTCTGGGCCTTGGTCGGCAGATCGCCGTACAGCAGGAGATAGCAGACTTCCAGGAAGTCGCCGTGTTCCGCCAGCTGTTCGATCGGGTAGCCGCGGTGCAGCAGCACGCCCTCATCGCCGTCGATATAGGTGATCTTCGATTCGCACGAGGCCGTGGAGGTGAAGCCGGGATCGTAGGTGAAGGTACCCGTGTTCTTGTAGAGCGTGCCGATGTCGATCACATCGGGGCCGATCGTCCCGGATCGCGTCGGCAGCTCGATTGTCTTGCCACCGACCGATACGTCCGCGCCTTTTCCTGTCATAACGATCCTCCGTTGTTTCGAATGGCGGCATCCGGTTGTACCGGCGCCACGAACATGCCCGTTTTGCTAACCCATTTGCACCGTCCTGCCAAGCGATACGAAAGGCAAATTGTGCATTGCGGTAACAGGCTTTCCGGCAACGCAATATCTACCCTTTGCGCGAAGTTGCAAGCAACTATTGAGGGTGGTTTCAAAATTGCGGAGGGCGCATCCTTTCTGCCTGCCTTACCATCGGCTTCATCTACTTTCGATTGAATATTGCGCTGATTGATTGCATGATGCCGCGGGGACAGCGAGGCCGGGGCGCATGGCCGAAACGGAGATCGCAGAGCGGGAGCGGGCCGCGAAGGCCTATAAGTGGGATGTCCGGCCAGGCGATGGTGCGGTACCCGCTGCGTTCGACGATGCTCCTGCGCCGGCCGGGAAATCCGCGCCGTGGTACAGCCAGGCTTTGGCCTGGCTCCGGCCGCGCCGCGCCGTCCGTGAAAGCCTGTCGGAGGCGCTGGTCGAGGAGCGCGGCCACGGGCATTTCTTCCTGTTCGTGCCGGTCTTCCTGGGAATAGGCGCGGCTCTCTGGTTTGCCGCTAAGGCAGATCCGCCAGTCTATGCCATGGTGCTGGGAGCCATCGCCACCGCGGTGCCCGCCTGGCGGCTTCGCCATCGCGAAGATCTGGGCGCGATCGTGGCGGGCGGTGCGTTTCTCGTTCCGATCGGCATGCTTCTCGCGGCACTGGAAAGCGCACGGCTCGACACCGTCATTCTCGATACGCCCGTGACGACCATAATCGAGGGGCGGGTGCTGGCGCGCGAAAGCGGTGCGGGCAACGCGATCCGGTATCGCATCGCGCTGGAGAAGACGCGCGAGCCGGCCCTGAAACGCGCGCCGCAGGTTGTCACGTTGCTGGCGCGAAGCCGTCACGATCCCATCGCCATCGGCCACGGCATATCCGGCCGGGCGCGTCTTGGGCCACCCTCGGGCCCGGCCCTGGCCGGCCTCAACGACTTCGCCTTCGACGCATACTTTGCCGGCACGGGTGCCGTCGGTTATTTCTATAGCGCGCCGGTCGCAATCGAGACCGGTCCGGCCGGGTGGAGCGACCGCATATCGCAGCGGATCGCGATCTGGCGAAACAACCTGACCGAGCATATCCGCGGACGCATCGGGGGCGATGCCGGCGCGATCGCCGCGGCTCTGGTGACGGCGGAACAGCGGGCGATCAGCGAGGAGACGGTGGAGGCGCTCCGCCAGGCCGGGCTCGCCCATGTCCTGGCCATTTCCGGCCTCAACATGGTGCTCGCGGCCGGCACGTTCCTTGTCGGCGCGCGCATGCTGATGGCGCTCATACCGGGCTTTGCCGAACGCTTTCCCACCCGCAAGATCGCGGCGGGCGGTGCGCTCGCCATGGTCACGCTTTACATTCTCGTGTCGGGCGGAGCGATCTCGGCCGTCCGGTCCTGGATCATGATCTGCGTGATGCTGATTGCCGTACTTTTCGGCCGCTCCGCCATCAGTATGCGCAATGTGGCGCTGTCGGCCATCATCATCCTCGCGGTCACGCCTTCCGCTATCACCAATCCCGGCTTCCAGATGTCCTACGCCGCAACGCTCGGCCTCGTCGCCGGTTATGCGGCGTGGCGCGAGCGGCCTGTGCGCAAGGAGGGCAAAGGCGGCGCGTTGCGCTTGACCGGTGGCGCGGCCGGACGCTTCTTCGGCGGGCTTCTGCTGTCCTCGGCGATCGGAAGCCTGTCGACGCTGATCTACTCCATAGGCCATTTTCACCGCGTGCCGGCCTACGGGCTTGCCGGCAACCTGCTGGCCATGCCGGCGATCAGCGCGATCGTCATGCCCTTCGGCCTCATCGCCGTCCTGCTCATGCCCTTCGGGCTGGATGCCGTTCCTTTCGCGATCATGGGCAAGGGCATCGAATGGATGATCGCGCTGGCCGCCTGGGTTTCGAGCTGGAAGGGCGGGGATATCGTCACCGGTAAAATTCCGATGTCCGCCTTCCTGCTGATCGGTGTCGGTGGCGGGCTGCTCTGTATCCTGCGCACGCGGCTGCGGCATGCCGGGACGGTTTTCATCGTCGCCGGTGCGCTGGTGGCGCTTTGGCCGTCCACGCGCGGGAAACCGGAACTGCTCATCTCCGAAGACGGGCGTCTGGTCGCGATCCTGCGCGGCGATGCGGTGGCCACGAACCGCGCCAAGCCGCCGGGTTTCATCTACGACCAGTGGCGTCGCGCGATGCGGCTCGACGACCTGACCAAGCCGGAACTGCGAAAGACCGCCGGCCTGCTCCTGGCGGAAACGGCGACGGAGAAGGCTGCTGCCGAGACTGAGAGGAAACGACCGCGCCGCAAGGCGGACAGGACGAAGGCGAAGGACGCGATGACGGAGGCTATCGCGGCAGCACGACGGGCGCAAACATTCGTCTGCGAGGCGAAGGCCTTCTGCGCTGCCGTTTCGCCGAGCGGCTGGACGATCGTCACGCTTGAGGATACGGCCTTTCTGGGAACGGCCTGCGACACGGCCGATCTCGTTGTCGTGCCCTTCGCCCTGCGGCTCGACAACTGCCGCTCGGGTGCGAGGCTTGTGACCGCGCGTCATCTGCGCCGAACGGGCGCTTTGGAAATCACGCCGCCGATCGACGATCCCACCGCAAGCTTCGCCGGCGCGACCGACATGCCGGCCGTGGAAACCGTGGCGCGCGCCTGGTCACGGCACCGCACCTATGACTGGCGCAGCGACACTTTCGAAACGGCAGCCGCAGTACCGGCGCCAGAGACTAAGACCAAGGAGGTCGATCGCTCGCGTCTGCAATTCCCGTAACGTCAATCAAGCTACCAAGCTTCCAGCGATCGTAGAAAAAGCCACCTGACCGCACACTATCGCTAACGGCAGAGCATAGGGCGGAGCGATGGGAGACCCCAACCCGCCAAACTCCACCATACCCTGTAATACCAGAGCTGCGCGTCCCACACCCAATACGACGCTCGCGACCCGCTATACTGCTGTCCAATGCGTCTCAATGATACCGGCGGATAAGCCCCACGAGCTTGCCCTGGATCTTGACCCGGTCGGGCCCGAAGATCCGGGTCTCGTAGGCCGGGTTCGCGGCTTCAAGCGCGATAGACGCGCCCTTGCGGCGGAAGCGCTTCAGCGTCGCCTCTTCGTCATCGACGAGAGCAACGATGATTTCACCGGGATTGGCGGTGCTGGCGTTGCGGATGATGACCGTGTCGCCATCGAGAATGCCGGCCTCGATCATCGAATCGCCCTTCACCTCGAGCGCATAGTGATCGCCGTTGCCGATCATTTCGGCCGGGACGGTGATCTCGTGCGTGTTGTTCTGGATGGCGGAGATCGGAACGCCGGCGGCGATACGGCCCATGACCGGAACGGACACGGACGACGACATGGTCGGCTGTGGTGCCACGGGCTTGGATGACGTCACGGCCGGAGGCTGCTTGCCGAGGCTGCCTTCGATGACCGACGGCGAAAATCCGCGGCGCGGCTGGAGGCTTGGCGAATAGGCCTCCGGAAGCTTGATCACCTCGAGCGCGCGGGCCCGATTCGGCAGGCGGCGGATGAAGCCTCGCTCCTCGAGCGCCGTGATGAGGCGGTGGATGCCCGACTTCGAGGCGAGATCCAGTGCATCCTTCATCTCGTCGAAAGACGGAGGAATGCCGGATTCCTTCATACGCTCGTGAATGAACAGGAGCAGTTCCTGTTGTTTGCGCGTCAGCATGGCCTCTCCAGCGAGAATCGTGAAACAAATCCAGAACAGACACTATCCGTTCCACATGTGTTCCGCAAGGGCCTGCGGGCACAATAATACCACTCAGGCCGCCGGTTCCCTGAGAACGAGGACGTCGCAGAGCGCGCCGGGTTCCTCTGCCGGCGCATGCGGCGGGCGGATCAGCAACCCTTCGGATTCGGCGAAGATCTTCATCATCGACGAATCCTGCTTCTCGAAAGGCGTGACGAGGAGACCGCCGTCCCGGCCGCGCACGAGTCGCGCACGAATGTAATCCTGCCGGCGGTCGTTCTGCTTGAGCGGCACGGCGGCTGTGGCCTGGCGCACCCGGTTCATCTCGGGCAGGCGCGCCAGTTTGCGGACCAGCGGCTCCAGATAGAGATAGGAACAGACAAGGCTGGAGACGGGATTGCCGGGCAGGCCGATCACCTGGATATCGCCGAGGCGACCGACCATCAGCGGCTTGCCCGGGCGCATGGCGATGCGCCAGAAATCCAGTGCCATGCCCGCCTCGCCGAGCACGGGCTGGACGAGATCGAAATCGCCGACGGATGCGCCGCCGAGCGTCACCAGTACGTCGATGTCCATTTGCAATGCCCGACGCACGGCATCCAATATGGCCTGCTTGTCGTCTTTCACGATGCCCAGGTCTATCACCTCTGCGCCGGCTTCGCGCGCGATGGCCGCGACGCCGAAGCTGTTGGAGGCGATGATCTGGCTTGCACCGGGCGTCTCGCCCGGCGGTACGAGTTCGTCGCCCGTCGCAAGGATCGCGACCCGCGGGCGCGCATAGACGGTGAGGGCCGGGTGGTTCATGGCTGCCGCAACGGTGAGCCGGCCGGCATCCAGCACCTGGCCGGCCTTCAGCACAACCTCGCCCGCGGTGAAATCCTGCCCCCGCGGGCGGATGTGGCGGCCCTTGGGCGTGAGGAACGTCGTGCGGATGCGGTCGTCTTCGAGGCGCTCGGTATCCTCCTGAAGGATGACCGTATCGGCGAAGGCCGGCAGCGGCGCGCCGGTGAAGATGCGCACGGCTTCCCCCGGGCCGGCCGTGCCGTCGAAAGCGTGACCGGCGGAGGACAGGCCGGCGACGCTGAGGACCGATCCGATCTCCGTGATGTCGGCATGGCGGACGGCATAACCGTCCATTGCCGAATTGTCGAAAGGCGGCTGGGTGAGGCGGGCGGCGACATCGTCGGCCAGCACGCGTCCTGCGGCATCGTCGAGGCGGACGCTCTCCGTCCGCTGCACCGGCCTGGCCGCGGAAAGCAGGCGGTCGAGGGCGTCGGCAACGGGAAGAAGGGACATCAGCCGTCCCTGCGCTTGTAGTCGCCGGAACGGCCGCCGGATTTTTCTACGAGGCGAATGCCGCCGATTTCCATCTCTCGATCGGCTGCCTTTGCCATGTCGTAGATGGTCAGGCACGCGACGCTGACGGCGGTCAGCGCCTCCATCTCCACGCCGGTGCGGCCGGTGAGCTTGGCCATGGCCTCGATGCGCAGGCCGGGCAGGGCGTGGTCCTCGCGGATCTCCACGGACACCTTGGTGAGCATCAGCGGGTGGCAGAGCGGAATGAGGCTGGACGTCTGCTTGGCGGCCATGATGCCGGCAAGGCGCGCCGTGCCGATGACGTCGCCCTTCTTCGCATCGCCCTTGAGAATGAGGTCGAGCGTGGCGGGCAGCATGCGCACGAAACCTTCGGCCACGGCTATCCGCACGGTTTCCGCCTTGTCGCCGACATCGACCATATGGGCTTCGCCGGCGGCGTCGATATGGGTGAGCGTGCGGGCGTCGTCGCCCATCATTCCGCCGCCAGCATGTCGGCCGAGCCTGTCAGCAGGTCGCGCGTCGCTGCCGTCACGTCATCCTTGCGCATCAGGCTTTCGCCGACGAGGAAGGTGGAGATGCCGACCTTGGCGAGGCGCTGGCAATCGGCATGGGTAAACACGCCGCTCTCGCCTACGAGCAGGCGGTCCTCCGGCACCATGCCGGCCAGCTTTTCAGAAACGGCGAGATCGACCGCGAAGGTGCGCAGGTTGCGGTTGTTGATGCCGACAAGCTTGGATTTCAGCTTGAGCGCGCGCTCCATTTCCGCTTCGTCATGCACCTCGATCAGGACATCCATGCCGAGCGAGAAGGCGGAGTCTTCCAGCATCTTCGCCGTGTCGTCGTCGAGAGAGGCCATGATGAGCAGGATGCAGTCGGCACCCCAGGCGCGGGCTTCCAGCATCTGGTAGCTGTCGAACATGAAGTCCTTGCGCAGCGCCGGCAGTGCGCAGGCGTCGCGTGCAGCCGTCAGGAATTCCGGCGCGCCTTGAAAACTCGGCGCGTCGGTCAGCACGGAAAGGCAGGCCGCCCCGCCCGCCTCATAGGCCCTGGCAAGCGCCGGCGGATCGAAATCCGGGCGGATGAGGCCCTTGGAAGGGCTGGCCTTCTTGATTTCCGCAATCAGGCCGAACTGGCCTTGTGCCTTCTTGGTCTTCAGGCTGGCAAAGAAACCGCGCGGCGGTTCCTGGTCGCGGATGCGGGCGCGAAGCTCGGCCGGTGCCACGCGCGTCTTGGCGGCGGCGATTTCGTCCAGCTTGTAGGCTTCGATCTTCTTCAGGATATCGGTCATGATCAATCCTAACCCGCCGCGGCTTCGTTGGAAACCGTGACGAGTCGTTCCAGGGCGGCGCGTGCGCGGCCGCTTTCAAGCGATTCGGTGGCGACTTTCATCCCGTCCGCCAGCGTCTCGGCCTTGCCGGCGACGACGAGCGAGGCCGCGGCATTGGCGAGCGATATGTCACGATAGGGCATGTGCGCGCCGCCGAGCACGGAGAGCAGGGCCGCGGCATTGTGCGCGCCATCGCCGCCGCGCAGATCGTCGAGCGTCACCTGCGGCAGCCCGAAATCGGCCGGCGTCAGTTCGAAGGTACGGATCCTTCCGCCTTCCAGGGCCGCGACCTGGGTGGTGCCCGTCGTCGTGATCTCGTCCAGCCCTTCGCCGTGCACGACCCACAGGCTTTCCGAACCGAGATCGCGCATGACTTCGGCCAGCGGCAGCAGCCACTGCGGAGAGAAGACACCGAGCAACTGGTGCTTCACGCCGCCGGGATTGGAAAGCGGGCCGAGCAGGTTGAAGATCGTGCGGGTTCCCAGTTCGACGCGGGACGGGCCGACATGCTTCATCGCCGGATGATGCAGCTGGGCGAACATGAAGCCGAGGCCGGCATCGTGCACGCAGCGCGCAATATCGGCCGGACCGATATCGAGCTTGACGCCAAGGCAGGAGAGGGCGTCCGCCGTGCCCGACTTGGAGCTGAGCGCGCGGTTGCCGTGCTTGGCGACAGGCACACCCGCGCCCGCCACGATGATCGCCGCGAGCGTCGAGATGTTGTAGGTGCCGGCGCCATCGCCGCCCGTGCCGACGATGTCGATCGCATCGGCCGGCACGTCCACCGGCAGCATGCGCGCCCGCATCGAACCGACCGCGCCATAGATCTCGTCCACGGTCTCGCCACGCACGCGCAGCGCCATGAGGAAACCGCCGATCTGCGATGGCGTAGCCGCGCCCGACATGATGATCTCGAACGCGCCGCGCGCTTCCTCCCGGTCAAGGGAGGCGCCGGCGGCGACCTTGGCGATATAGGGTTTCAGGTCGGACATGCGGCTGCGTCTCCCTCAGCGCGTGATGCTCTGTTCGGCGAGCGTCCGGTTGATGGAGACGCCATAGGAGGTCTGCAGCGCGCTGACCATCTGGTCGAGGATGTCGTCGCCGCTGACCCGGGCAACGGCCGCGATCTGCTGCGCGTCATCGGACAGCGCGTCGGTGGTGGCGTCGGTATTGACCTCGGCCACCTTGAGAAGGATCTGGCCTTCACCGTCGACGCCGGGCGTGTTGGCGACGTGGCCGACCGGACCGCCGAAAGCGGCGGCAACGGCCGGCGGGCTCAGGACGGCATCCTGCGCGCCGCGATGCAGACCCGCCTTCGTCTCGACGACCATACCGAGTTCGGCCGCGATCGCGGCGAGATCGCCGCCCTTGCGCACGCGCTCGGCCAGTTCCTCGGCCTTCTTGCCGAGCGCCTGACGTTGCTGTTCCGCCGTCCAGTCGGCGACGACGCGGTCGCGGACCTCGTCCAGCGTGCGGTCGCGCTCCGGCACGATATCGAGCACTTCGAACCAGGCGTAGCCTTCGCGGCCGATATTGACCGGTGACGTCTCCATGCCGACATCGGTCTTGAAGACCTCGCCGATCAGCGTCGCCTTTTCCGGAATGCCGGTGATCTCTTCGCCCTTGTCGTCATTGCCCTGCGCATCGGCGGCCTCGACCGTTACGGCCTTGAGGTTGTTCTTGGCAGCGGCTTCCGCCAGCGTCATGCCATCGGCGCGGCTGTCCTCGATGCGGTCGTGCACGGCGAGGATGCCCTGGGCCGCCTCGTTGAGTGCAAGCTCGTTGCGCAGGTCTTCCTTGACCTCGTCGAAGCTCTTGACGGTTTCCGGGCGGATATTCGTGACGCGCAGGATGATCGGGCCGAACGTGCCGTCGATGACAGGCGTCGTGCCGCCGTCGGTGGTCACCGCGAAGGCGGGCGCGGCAAGCTTCTGGTCAGGCACGTTGGCTTCCGTGAAGTCGCCGAGCAGCACGTCTGCGGCGGTCTTGCCTTCTTCGGCGATGAGGGCGTCGAAGGTCGTGCCGGCTGCCAGCTTGGCGGCGGCGGCGTCGGCCGCTGCACGGTCGGCGAAGCTCAGCTGCTCGATGGTGCGCGTCGCGGGCGTGCGGTACTTGGCGACGTTCTTGTCGTAATCGGCCTTCACCGCTTCATCGGTAATGGCCGCCGTGTCCACGATGTCCTTCGGCTCGAGCGAGACGTAGACGAATTTGCGGTATTCAGGCGCGCGGTACTTGGCCTTGTTCTCTTCGAACCACGGCGCCAGCACGTCGTCGCCCGGCGCCTTAACCGGATCGATATTGGCGTTGGTCAGGATGAGGTAATCGATCGAGCGGGCCTCGCCGCGGTACTGGCGCAGCGCTTCGAGAAGCGTTTCAGGCGCCTTGTAGCCATCCGAGACCGCCTCGACGACCTGCGTGCGGATCGCGACCTGGCTGCGGTTGTTGATATAGTCGTTTTCGCGCAGGCCTGCATTGCGCAGGATGGCGGAGAAGGCCGTACGGTCGAACTGGCCGTTCACGCCGCGGAAGGCCGGATCGTCGGCGATCAGCTGCGCAAGGCGGCCTTCGGACAGGCCGAGGTTCATGTCGCGCGACAGCTGGTCGAGGGCCGCGCCGGCAACGAGCTCGGCGAAGACCTGGTTCTCGACGCCGAAGGCGCGGGCCTGCTCGGCGTTCAGCCGCATGCCGAAGCGCTGCGACATCGTGGCGACCTGCCGCTCATAGGCAAGGCGGAAATCGGTCGGCGAAACCTTGACGTCGCCGACGGTGACGACGGCATTGGACGCGCCCGTGACGATCGAGCTGGAAACGCCCCATATCGCGAAGGAACCGACCAGAACGATCAGCAGGGCTTTTGCCACCCAGGTCTGGGCGGCGCGTCTCAGGGCTTCGAGCATCGTCTATATGTCCTCATCTCGGCGGCCATGCGGCCGGAGAACGTCTCATAACGGAAAGTTCTCGGGAAATGAAGTCCGCGGACTTCTGCAATTCCGGGCAAAATCGACCGATGGCGCAAATCGGCGCGACACTGTCGATATTCTTCGCCGGCAAAATAAAATTTCCTGAAATTATTAGCGGATTCAGGCGGGATTGCGCTGTCATAATTGAAAGATTCGTGTTCGGATGCGTGATCAGCCCGGCTGTTCCCATAGTCCTCGGGCTGCAAGGAGACGGAAGACGTGGAATCCACGATCGTCATGATCAACCTTTTCGGCGCCGTCGCGCTGCTGCTCTTCGGCCTCGCACTGGTCAAGGACGGCATGACGCGGGCGTTCGGCGTGAAGCTGCGCTCGGGGCTGGCGCTCGGCACGCGCGGTCCCTTCCGCTCCTTCTTCGCCGGTTTCGTGGCGACTGTCGCGCTGCAGAGCTCGACGGCGACGGCATTGATGATCGCTTCTTTCGTCGAGAAGAACCTGGTTCGCGCGCGCATGGCTCAGATCGTGCTGCTCGGCGCCAATGTCGGCACCGCCGTCACGGCCTGGCTGGTTGCGACCGGGATAGAGTCGATCTCGCCGCTGATCATTCTCGTCGGCGTCGTGTTCTACAAATCCACGGGATCGACGGCGCGGCAGGGCCTGGGATCGGCGCTGGTCGGCATCGGCCTCATGTTGCTGTCGCTCCATCTTCTCAGCCTTGCGACGGAGCCGATGCGCCAGTCGCCGGCGCTCGCGGCGTTCCTGACGCTGCTGGATGGTGCATGGCCCGCAGCGCTCGCATTCTCCACCGTGCTCGCGATCATTTCGTCCTCCAGCCTTGCGGTCGTCGTGCTCATCCTTTCGCTGGCGGCGATGGGCATCCTGTCGCCGGCACTGACGGTGATCCTCGTGCTGGGCGCCAATCTCGGCGGCGCCGTGCCGCCGGTCATCGCGACACTGCGGGCTGCCGCCTCCGCACGGCGCGTGACGCTCGGGAACCTGCTGGTGCGCGGCGCGGGCTGCCTCGTTGTCCTGCCGTTCGCCGGTCAGGTGGCTGACCTACTTGCGTTGCTGCCCGTGCCGGCGGCAAAGCTGCCGGTCGATGTGCACCTTGCCTTCAACCTCGTCGTGGCGCTGGTGCTCTGGCCGCTGTCCGGGCCGCTCTCTAGGCTGATGGAGAAGCTGGTGCCGGATGACAAGCCGGAGGAAAACGGGCCGAAATATCTGGAGGATTCCGCGCTCTCCAGCCCGGTCGTCGCGCTGTCGGGCGCGACCCGCGAAGTGTTGCGTGTCGGCGATCTGATCGAGGCCATGCTGATCCGCACCATGCGCGCCTTCAACGACAACAATCTGGCGCCGCTCAAGGATATCGGCAACCTGGAGCAGCAGGTCGACGGCCTCCAGCAGGAGGTGAAGATATACCTCTCCCGGCTCGGTCGTCAGGGTGTCGACGGCGAGTGCGCGGCGCGGTCGATCGTCATCATCGACTATGCGATCAACCTCGAACATGTCGGCGATATCATCGAGAAGGGATTGCAGGACCAGGTCCGCAAGAAGGTCGTCAACGGCCTGAAATTCTCCGAGGACGGCTACAAGGAGCTGGCCAATCTCTTCAATCTGACGATTGAGAACCTGCGCATCGCCCAGACCATCTTCGTCACGCGTGATTCCGCGCTGGCGCGCCAGCTCGTCGAGGTCAAGGTTGATGTGCGCCGCATGGAGAAGCAGTCTTCCGAGCGCCATCTGGAGCGCCTGCGCGACGGCCGTCTGGACAGCCTCCAGACGAGTTCGCTGCATCTCGACATGCTGCGCGATCTCAAGCGCGTCAACGCGCACCTCGTCTCGGTCGCCTATCCGATCCTGGATGAAAACGGATTGCTGACGGAAAGCCGCCTGCGCAGCACCAGTTGATCGTGCGAAATCTTTTTGTGTCTTCTCACCGCTTTTTGCTAAGGAACGCCATCGAAGACGCCTGAACGAGGGATTCCCATGACCGCAGACCGGACGAAGCGCACTTGCCTGGCCGTCATCCTGGCCGCCGGCGAAAGCACGAGGATGAAGTCCTCGAAGTCCAAGGTGCTGCATCCGGTCGCCAACCGTCCGATGATCGCCCATGTCGTGGACGCGCTCGCGCGGGCCGGGATCGCCGATATCGCGCTGGTGCTGGGCCGCGACGCGGAAAAGGTCGAGGCCGCGGCGAAGAACGCGGCGGTTAAAAGCACGGTGCATATCCAGACGGAGCGCCTCGGCACGGCACATGCCGTGCTGGCCGCCCGCGAGGCGATCGCCCGCGGTTATGACGACCTGCTCGTCGTCTTCGGCGATACCCCGCTCATCACCGAAACGCCGCTGATCGCGGCCCGGGAAGGGCTGGCCGACGGGGCCGATGTCGTCGTCATCGGTTTCGTGACCGCCGATCCGACGGGCTACGGCCGCCTCATCATGGAAAACGGCGAATTGCTGGCGATCCGCGAGCACAAGGATGCCAGCGAGGCCGAGCTCGCCATCACCTATTGCAATGGCGGCCTGATGGCGATCAACGGCCGCAAGGCGCTCGACCTGATCGGCGGCATCGGCAATGAAAATGCCAAGGGCGAGTACTACCTGACCGATATCGTGGAAGTCGCGCGTGCGTCCGGTGGCCGCGCCATCGCGGTGGCGGCGCCTGAGGAGGAATTGACCGGCTGCAACACGCGCGCCGAGCTTGCCGTCATCGAACGACTTTGGCAGCAGCGCCGCCGCCACGCCATGATGATCGAGGGCGTCTCGATGGTCGCGCCCGAAACGGTCTTCCTCTCCTATGACACCGAAATAGGCCGCGATGCGACCATCGAACCGAACGTCGTCTTCGGTCCGGGCGTGACGGTGGAGAGCGGCGCGGTCATCCATTCCTTCTCGCATCTCGAAGGCGCGCATGTCGGCGCTGATGCCGAGATCGGCCCCTATGCGCGGCTGCGGCCCGGCGCGAAACTGGGAGATGGCTCCAAGGTCGGCAATTTCACCGAGATCAAGAAGGCCGAGGTCGGTGCGGGCGCCAAGGTCAATCACCTCAGCTATATCGGTGACGCCTTCATCGGCGCGCACACCAATGTCGGTGCCGGCACGATCACCTGTAACTATGACGGCATCAACAAGCACATCACGCGCATCGGTTCGGATGCCTTCATCGGCTCCAACACGTCGCTCGTCGCGCCCGTGACGGTCGGCAACGGCGCTTATATCGCATCGGGCAGCGTCATCACCGCCGACGTGCCTGACGACGCTGTCGCCTTCGGCCGCGCGCGCCAGGAAAACAAGGAGGGCAGGGCCGTTCTGATCCGCGAGCGGAACCAGGCGATCAAGGACGCGAAGAAGAAGGACGCCCGCTGATGCGCATGTGGGCGCGCCCACATTAACGATTGCAATCGAAAGTGAGTGCGCGTCTGTTGCGCCGCGACGAAAAAACTCTACGACAAGCGCAATTGAAGCATCTCTAGAACGCGGAGCGGGGCCATGTGCGGAATTGTCGGTATCGTCGGAAATCAGCCTGTCGCGGGCCGGCTGGTCGATGCCTTGAAGCGCCTTGAATACCGGGGTTACGATTCCGCCGGCGTTGCGACCATCATCGATGGCGCGCTTGCCCGTCGCCGTGCCGAGGGCAAGCTGTTCAACCTGGAGAAGCGCCTCGCCGAGGAGCCGCTGGCCGGTACGATCGGCATCGCGCACACGCGCTGGGCCACGCATGGCGCGCCGACCGAAGGCAATGCCCATCCGCATTTCGTGGACGGTGTCGCGGTCGTCCATAACGGCATTATCGAGAACTTCTCGGAACTCAAGGACGAGCTGATCGCGGACGGCGCGACCTTCTCCACGCAGACGGATACGGAAGTCGTCGCCCAGCTGCTGGCGAAGTATCGCCGCGACGGCCTTGGTCGCCGTGAGGCGATGCATGCCATGTTGCGACGGGTGACCGGCGCCTATGCCCTTGCCGTGATCTTCGCGGACGATCCGTCCACCATCATGGCGGCCCGCAGCGGCCCGCCGCTGGCGATCGGCCATGGCCATGGGGAGATGTTCCTGGGGTCCGACGCCATCGCGCTTGCCCCCTTCACCAACGAGATCAGCTATCTCGTCGATGGCGACTGGGCAATCCTCGGTCGGGACGGCGCCCACATCTTCGATATGGACGGCAACCGCGTCGAACGTCCGAAGCAGGTTTCCTCGGCGGCCGCTTATCTCATCGACAAGGGCAACCACCGCCACTTCATGGAGAAGGAAATCCATGAGCAGCCGGAGGCCATCTCGCATGCGCTCGGTCATTATGTCGATTTCCTGGAGCATGCGGTTCGCCCGGTGGCCGGCGGCATCGATTTCGCCAAGGTGCCGAGCCTTGCCATTTCCGCCTGCGGCACGGCGTATCTCGCAGGCCTTGTCGGCAAGTACTGGTTCGAGCGTTACGCGCGCCTGCCGGTCGAGATCGACGTCGCCTCGGAGTTCCGCTATCGCGAAATCCCGCTGAACCCTGCATCCGCCGCGCTCTTCATCTCGCAGTCGGGCGAGACCGCGGACACGCTCGCGTCGCTGCGTTACTGCAAGGAGCATGGTTTGAAGATCGGCGCGGTGGTGAATACGAGGGAATCGAGTATTGCCCGCGAATCGGACGCCGTGTTTCCGATCCTCGCCGGCCCCGAGATCGGCGTCGCCTCGACCAAGGCCTTCACCTGCCAGCTGACCGTGCTTGCTGCGCTCGCCATCGCGGCCGGCAAGGCGCGCGGAACGCTGACGGCGGCCGACGAAAAGACCCTCGTGCGCCACCTCGCCGAGATGCCGCGCGTCATGGCCGGCGTGCTCAACACCATCCAGCCGTCCATCGAACAGCTGGCGCGCGATCTCTCCAAGTGCAAGGACGTGCTCTATCTCGGCCGCGGCACCAGCTATCCGCTCGCCATGGAAGGCGCGCTGAAGCTCAAGGAAATTTCCTATATCCATGCCGAAGGTTATGCCGCGGGTGAGCTGAAGCATGGGCCGATCGCGCTGATCGACGAAAACATGCCCGTCATCGTCATCGCGCCGCATGACCGCTTCTTCGAGAAGACGGTGTCGAACATGCAGGAAGTGGCCGCCCGTGGCGGGCGCATCGTCTTCATTACCGACGCGAAGGGGGCCGCGGCCTCTAAGCTGGAGACGATGGCGACGATCGTGCTGCCGGATGTCGATGAGGTGATCGCACCGATGATCTATTCGCTGCCCATCCAGCTGCTCGCCTACCACACCGCCGTCTTCATGGGCACGGATGTCGACCAGCCGCGCAACCTCGCCAAATCCGTGACGGTGGAATGACCGTCAGGCCGGCGCGGCCCGCCGATGTCGGCTTTGAGGCGGATCCTGCCTCACGGCTCGATGGCGTGCCGCCCGTGTATTTCCTGCGTCCGGCGTTTTCACAGGTTTACGGCGACGGAACGGTTTCTTATCATCCGGCATTCTATGGCTGAGCGGCCTCCCGCGCTCGCCACATGCTGGATATTCGATGACCGAACCCCTCCCGAGACCGTCGCTGCCCACGCGGCTGCGCAACAATTTCCTGACCGGCCTGGTCATCTGCGCGCCGATCGCCATCACCATATGGCTGACGTGGACATTCATTCACTGGGCGGACAGTTGGGTCAAACCCTATATTCCCGCGCGCTACAACCCCGAGAGCTACCTTCAGTTCGCCATTCCCGGCTTCGGTCTCCTGATCGCGCTGGTGCTGATCACGCTGATCGGCTTCCTCGGCAAGAACCTCATCGGCCGCTCCATCGTCGAGTTCGGCGACGGGCTGTTCAACCGCACGCCACTGGTGCGCACGGTCCACAAGAGCCTCAAGCAGATCTTCGAGACGGTCCTGAAGGACAAGGGCACATCCTTCAACAAGGCGGCAATGATCGAATATCCGAGCGCGGGCCTCTGGTCGATCGTCTTCGTGGCCACGGATGCCCGCGGCGAGATCGCCACCAAGTTCCGCTCGATGGGCAAGGACATGGTGGCCTGCTTCCTGCCGCCGACCCCGTTCCCGACCGCCGGCTGGCTGGTCTACATTCCAAGAGAGAAGATCGTGCCGCTCGACATGAGCGCGGAGGACGCCGCGAAACTCGTCATCTCCGTCGGCCTCGTCACGCCGCCGGAAGGCGCATTGCTTCCGGCCGTGAAGCCGGAAAGCAAAATGAAATCGAAGGATCGCAAGAAAGGCTGAAGCAGGGGGCAACCGACGTCAGCGATGGTCCGCGGTGTAAACGGATAGGCTTCAAGGTGACGATCGCGCCGGCCGGACGACACCGGCCGAACGCGGTCATCGTTTGAGCTGACCCACGAAAAGCCTATTCCGTGGTCGCGTCCGTACGATCTTCGATACGGATCGTATCGGCATCCGCCGGAAGCCGGGATTGCTTTTCCGTCGTGGTGACGCTGGCGGTGGTGATCGTCGTGTCGACATCCGCCGCGGCGGTGGTCTTGTTGTGCCCGGCGCAATCCGCAAAGGCGGCGGATGCAGAGAGCCCGAGTACTGCTGCGACTGCGAGAACTGTCTTCATGGCATTTCTCCTTTTTCGCTTGTGCGGAAGAAGTATGCCCTGACGCGCTTTATCGGCGAAATCACGATTTTGTGGTCAGCCGGCCCTGAGGAAGCGGATCGCCTCGTCGCGCCGGTAGAGGTAGAGCAGGGTGCGGATCGCTTCGCCCCGCTCGCTGGTCAGCTCCGGATCGCGCTCCAGGATATAGGCGGCGTCCTTTCGGGCGATCTCCAGGAGGTCGCCGTGGGCCTCCAGGCTCGCGACGATGAAGCCCGGCGTGCCGGACTGCCGTGTTCCCAGCAATTCGCCTTCGCCGCGCAGCTTCAGGTCTTCCTCGGCGATGCGGAAACCGTCTTCCGTTTCGCGCAGGATGGAAAGCCGCGCCCGGCCATTCTCGCTGAGCGGACCCTTGTAGAGCAGGATGCAGCTCGACGCTTCCTCGCCGCGGCCCACGCGCCCGCGCAACTGATGGAGCTGGGCGAGACCGAAGCGTTCGGCGTGCTCGATGACCATGATGGAGGCATCGGGCACGTCGACGCCGACTTCCACGACGGTCGTCGCGACCAGAAGACGTGTCTCGCCGCTCTTGAAGGCGAGCATGGCGGCGTCCTTCTCCGGCCCGCTCATGCGTCCATGCACGAGGCCTGCCGCATCGCCGAAGACGCTCGCGAGCGTCGCATGCCGTTCCTCGACGGACATGAGGTCGCTTTCTTCCGATTCCTCGACGAGCGGGCAGATCCAGTAGGCCTTCTTGCCTTCGGCAAGAGCGGCCCGAAGACGCTCCACGATTTCGCCGACACGCTCCTGCGCGACGACGACGGTCTGGACGGGTTTTCGCCCGGCCGGTTTTTCCGTCAGCTTCGACACGTCCATGTCGCCGAACGCCGCCAGGACGAGGGTTCTGGGGATCGGCGTGGCCGTCATGACCAGCATATGCGGCGAGATGCCCTTGGCGGTCAGGCGCAGGCGCTGGTGCACGCCGAAGCGATGCTGCTCGTCCACGACAGCCAGCACAAGGTCCTTGTAGGCGACATTGTCCTGGAAAAGGGCGTGCGTTCCGATAACGATCTGCGTTTCGCCCGAGGCGATGCGCTCGAGGATGGCGTCGCGCTCGCGGCCCTTGGTGCGGCCCGTCAGCACGTCTATGGTGAGGCCCGCCGGTGCCGCCATTTTGGACAGTGTCGCAAAATGCTGCCGCGCCAGGATCTCGGTCGGGGCCATCAGCACGGCCTGGCCGCCGGATTCGACGGCGGCGAGCATCGCCATCAGCGCCACCGCCGTCTTGCCGGCGCCGACATCGCCCTGCAGGAGCCGCAGCATGCGCTGCTCGCCGGCCATGTCCTTCAGCACCTCAGCAATCGCCGCCTGCTGGCTGTTGGTCAGCGAGAAGGGCAGGGCGTCGACGACCGGGCGGCTGAGAGCGCCGGTCGCGATGACCGGCCGGCCCGCGACCTTGCGCAACTTCTGCCGCACCAGTGCGAGCGAAATCTGGCCGGCCAGGAATTCGTCATAGGCAAGCCGGCGACGGGCCGGCGCCTGCGGATCGAGGTCGGTTTCGTCGCGCGGGTCGTGCAGCTGGTGGATGGCATCGAAAGCCGTGGGAAAATCCTGTCGCTGCGCCAGCGCGGGATCGATCCATTCGGGCAGGTGCGGCACGCGCGCCACCGCCGCCTCCACCGCCTTGCGCAGCACGCGGGAGGTGAGACCGGCGGTGAGGCCGTGCACCGGTTCGACCAACGGCACGCTGTCGGCCTCGTTGAGCCGCGCCATATAGTCCGGATGCACCATGGAGGCGCGGCCGTTGAACCAGTCGACCTTGCCGCTGACCACGACGGTTTCATCGATGGGAAGCGATTTTTCCAGCCAGTTCCCTTTGGCGCGGAAGAAGGTGAGCGCCAGTTCACCGGTCTCGTCGTGCAGGAAGACGCGGTAAGGCATGTTGGATTTGCCCGGGGGCGGCGGCTGGTGGCGATCCACGCGGCCGGTGATCGTGACGATGACGCCTTGCTGCGCATTGGCGATACCCGGCTGGTTGCGCCGGTCGACGATGGAATGCGGGAAGTGGAAGACGAGGTCGACCACCCGGCAGTCCTCGATGCTTTCCTGCCCGAGCAGGCGCGCGAAGAGTTCGCCCAGCTTCGGCCCGATGCCGGGAAGCGTGGAGAGCGGTGCGAAGAGTGGATCGAGCAGGGCGGGTCTCATGGGGCGCCAAAATCGCCGGAGATGGTGTCTTTGGCAAGGCTGACAAGCGGCTTTTGCCGGTCTATAGAAGCGCGAAATTCTTTGCGATGTCAGAAAGGCGAGGACGATCATGACGGGAACGACGCGCTCGAGTGCCGATATCGACCCGCGCCGCAAGCGCATCCTCTTCCGCTGCTGGCATCGCGGTATCCGCGAAATGGATCTGGTGCTCGGCGCCTTCGCCGACGCGGAGATCGCGACGCTGTCCGATGCCGAGCTGGATGAGCTGGAGCGCATCATGGCCGAAGAGGACAACGACCTCATCAAGTGGGTCACGGGCGAAAGACCCGTGCCCGACGCCTTCCGCGACGGCCTCTTTCCGCGGATCGCCGCCTACCGCCCCGATTTTTCCCCGCTCTTCAAAGACGATCGCGCATGATCCCCGGCTTTTCTCCCGAACGCATCGCGGCCGCCGACAGGCCGCTGACCATCGGCGCAGTGCCATCGGGCGTCGAGCCGCTGATTCTGGCCGATCTAGCGCGCAAGTCCGGTCCGGTCGCCTATGTGCTGTCGGATGGCCAGCGCATTTCCGATCTGGAACAGATGCTGGGGTTTGCGGCGCCGGACATTCCGGTGCTCACGCTGCCCGGCTGGGACTGCCTGCCCTATGACCGCGTTTCGCCCAGTGCGGATGTTTCCGCCCGCCGCCTTTCGGCGCTTTCGGCGCTGATCGCCCACCAGAAGAAGCCGCATGCGGCGATCGTGCTCGTCACGGTCAATGCCATGTTGCAGAAGACGGCGCCGCGCACGGTCATCGAAAGCCTCGCCTTCTCCGCCAAGCCCGGTCAGCAGGTCCGCATGGACGACATCGCCGCGCGGCTGGAGCGCAACGGTTTCGACCGTGTCGCGACCGTGCGCGAGGTGGGTGAATTCGCCGTTCGCGGCGGCATCCTCGACGTTTTCGTGCCCGGCAGTCTGGAACCGGTGCGCCTCGATTTCTTCGGCGATACGCTCGAAAGCATCCGCTCCTTCGATCCTGCGAGCCAGCGCACGACGGGGCAGGCCCGCTCGCTCGACCTCAATCCCATGAGCGAAGTGACGCTGACGCCGGAGACGATTTCGCATTTCCGCAAGCAGTATCTGTCGTCCTTCGGTGCCGCCACGCGCGATGATGCGCTCTACCAGGCCGTCTCCGAGGGCCGGCGTTATGCCGGCATGGAACACTGGCTGCCGCTGTTCTACGGCGAGCTGGAAACCACCTTCGATTATCTCGCCGGCTTCCGTATCGTCACGGACCACACCGTACGTGAGGCCGCCGTCGAGCGTTCCCGCCTCGTGCGCGATTATTACGATGCCCGCCTTGCCTCAGCCACGCCCGGCAAGGGGCAGGTGGCGCAGGCGACCCCCTACAAGCCGGTGCCGCCGGGCCAGCTCTATCTCGACGCCGAACGCTTTGCCCGCGAACTCGACGAGCGCGCCGCCATTCGCCTGTCGCCCTTCAACGAGCATGAAGGCGAGGCGCGTCAGGTCGTGACCATCGAGGCCAGGCCCGGCCAGCGCTGGGCAAGGCCGTCCGGCAGCGAGGATGCGGATGGCGGTCGGATCAACGTCTTCGACCAGGCTGTCAAACACATCGCCGACAGGCGCGCCTCCGGCGCCAAGGTGCTGGTCACCGGCTGGTCGGAAGGCTCGCTCGACCGCCTGCTGCAGGTTCTTGCCGAACACGGCCTTGGCAATGTCGTTCCGGTCGAAAAGTTTTCCGATCTGCGCAAGCTGAAGCCGGGCGAGGCGGGGTCGGCCGTTCTCAGCCTCGAAAGCGGCTTCGAAGCGGGCGACATCGTCGTTATCGGCGAGCAGGATATTCTGGGCGACCGCATGGTGCGGCGCGCCAAGCGGCGCAAGCGCGGTGCGGATTTCCTCACCGAGGTTGCCGGCCTGGACGAAGGCTCGATCGTCGTGCATGCCGAGCACGGCATCGGCCGGTTCGTGGGTCTTCGCACCATTGAGGCCGCCGGCGCGCCGCATGCCTGTCTCGAACTGGTCTATGCCGACGACGCGAAACTCTTCCTGCCCGTCGAAAACATCGATCTCCTGTCGCGCTATGGCGGCGAGGGCACCGATGCGCTGCTCGACAAGCTGGGCGGCGTCGCCTGGCAGGCGCGCAAGGCCAAGCTCAAGAAGCGCCTGCTCGACATGGCCGGCGGGCTCATCCAGATCGCCGCCGCGCGCCTCGTGCGCCATGCGCCGGTGCTGAGCACGCCGGAAGGTGTCTATGACGAGTTCGCCGCACGCTTTCCCTATGACGAGACCGACGATCAGGCGAGCGCCATCGACGCCGTTCGCGACGATCTGGGCGCCGGGCGTCCCATGGATCGCCTCGTCTGCGGCGACGTCGGCTTCGGCAAGACCGAGGTGGCGCTGCGCGCGGCCTTCATCGCGGCCATGAACGGTGTGCAGGTCGCCGTCGTCGTGCCGACAACGCTGCTCGCCCGCCAGCATTTCAAGACCTTCTCCGACCGCTTCCGCGGCCTGCCCATCCGCGTCCAGCAGGCTTCCCGCCTTGTGGGCTCCAAGGAGTTGGCGCTGACCAAGAGGGAGCTGACCGAGGGCAAGACGGATATCGTCGTCGGCACCCATGCGCTGCTCGGCTCGTCCATTAAGTTCGCCAATCTCGGCCTGCTGATCATCGACGAGGAGCAGCATTTCGGCGTGAAGCACAAGGAACGGCTGAAGGAGCTGAAGAGCGACGTGCATGTTCTGACGCTCTCCGCAACGCCGATCCCACGCACCCTGCAGCTCGCCATGACGGGCGTGCGCGAGCTTTCCCTCATCACCACGCCGCCGGTTGACCGCATGGCCGTGCGCACCTTCATCTCGCCCTTCGACCCGCTCGTGATACGCGAGACGCTGATGCGCGAGCATTACCGCGGCGGCCAGAGTTTTTACGTCTGCCCGCGCCTGAGCGACCTTTCGGAGATCCAGGATTTCCTTCGCCAGGATGTTCCCGAACTGAAGGTCGCGGTCGCCCACGGCCAGATGCCGGCCACCGAGCTCGAAGACATCATGAACGCCTTCTACGAAGGCCGCTACGATGTGCTGCTCTCGACGACCATCGTCGAGTCGGGCCTCGACGTGCCGACGGCGAACACCATGATCATCCATCGCGCCGACATGTTCGGCCTTGCCCAGCTCTATCAGCTGCGCGGCCGCGTCGGACGCTCCAAGGTGCGCGCTTTCGCTCTGCTCACGCTGCCGGTCAACCGCACGCTGACGGGCACGGCGGAACGCCGCCTCAAGGTGCTGCAATCGCTGGATACGCTCGGGGCGGGCTTCCAGCTCGCCAGCCACGACCTCGATATCCGTGGCGCCGGAAACCTGCTCGGCGAGGAGCAGTCCGGCCATATCAAGGAAGTCGGTTTCGAACTGTACCAGCAGATGCTCGAAGAGGCGGTCGCAGAGATCAAGGGCGACGAAGAGGTCGCCGACAGCGGCTGGTCACCGCAGATCTCCGTCGGCACGCCCGTCATGATCCCGGACGATTACGTGCCGGACCTGCATCTGCGCCTCGGCTTGTATCGTCGCCTCGGCGAGATCACGGAGCTTGCCGATATCGATGCCTTCGGTGCGGAAATGATCGACCGTTTCGGTCCTCTGCCCATCGAGGTCCAGCACCTTCTGAAGATCGTCTACATCAAGTCGCTGTGCCGCGTGGCGAATGTCGAAAAGCTGGATGCGGGGCCGAAGGGCGTCGTCGTCCAGTTCCGCAACAAGGAGTTCCCGAACCCGGCGGCACTTGTCGGCTATATCGCCAAGCAGGGCACGCTCGCAAAGATCAGGCCGGACCAGAGCCTCTTCCTGTCGCGCGATTATCCGACGCCGGAACGGCGCCTCACGGGCGCCGCACAGGTCATGACGCAACTGGCCGGCCTCGCAAAACAGGGTGCGGCCTGACGAACGGGATGAAACGGGAGAGGAAGGCAGATGTCCGATATCGACAATGGCGTCGTCCTCTACGGCGCGGGCTACAGCGTCTATGTCAGGATCGTGCGCATCGTGCTGGCCGAGAAGGGCGTCTCCTATGAGCTCGTGCCGGTCGATGTCTTCGCGCAGGAAGGCATGCCGGCGGATTACATCGCCCGCCATCCCTTCGGCCGCATCCCCGCCTTTTCCCATGGCGGTTTCGATCTCTACGAGACCACCGCCATCACCCGCTATATCGACGAGGGCTTTGACGGACCTGCACTTCAGCCGCAGGCAACGCGTGAACGGGCGCGCATGAACCAGATCATCGCCATGCTGGACAACTATGCCTACGGCCCGATGGTATGGGACGTCTACGTGCAGCGCGTGGAGCCGCCCGAAGGCCAGCGCCCTGATGAGGCAAGGATCGCGGACGGCCTGGAGAACGCCCGTCGATTCCTGACCGCTCTAACAGATCTCGTCGGAGACCGGCTTTGGCTGGCGGGCGACACGCCTTGTCTCGCCGATTTCCACGCTGCGCCGATCTTCGACCTGTTCCAACAGGCGCCGGAGGGGGCGGCGATGCTGGCGGAATTCCCGAGCCTGGTCGCCTGGTGGGAGCGGATCAAAGTCCGCCCCTCCGTGGTCGCCGCGCCGGCGTAAGCTGCGTCAGTTCTTGCCGATACGCTCCTGCGCCTTCATGGCCGCGATCTCGCGGAAGGCATTGGTCAACACATCGACGGACTGCGCGCCCATCACGGCGTATTTGTTGTCGATGATGAAGCAGGGCACGCCGGAGACACCCATGTCACGGGCCATGCCGATCTCCTCCTTGACGGAATCGACGTCGGCACCGGCGGAAAACAGGGCCGTCACGACCGCGCGGTCCATGCCGGCGGCTTCGGCCACATCGAGCAACACGGCACGGTCCCCGACATCGCGGCCTTCCTCGAAATAGGCCTTGAAGAGGGCCATCGCCACGCGGTTCTGCACCTGCGGCCCTTCGATCATCGCCCAGCGCAGAAGGCGGTGCGCATCAAGCGTGTTGGGGCTGATCTTCACCGCCGGGAAATCGAAGGCGATACCGTCCTGCCGTCCAAGCTCCGTCAGCGTGTCATGCGCCCGCTCGACGGCCTCGGCGCCGCCGAGCTTCTCGGCAAGATGCGCCTTGTGATCGGTGCCTTCCGGCGGAAGGTCGGGATTGAGCTGATAGGGGCGGAAGGTCACGGCAACGCCGAGTTCGTCCCTGACGTTCTCGATTGCCTGGTCGAGCCGCTTCTTGCCGAGATAGCACCACGGGCAGACGACATCCGAGACGACATCGATTGTAATGGCTTCCATCCGGTTTTCCTTTCGAGACGCCGGAACGATCCGGTCATGCGCCGAGATAGGCTCACGCGCCGCTTCTTTCAACAGGTTGCCGTGAGGGAACCCTAATTCTGGGATCACCCCTTCATTGCGCGCGAGCGTCCCACCATGCGGGGAACTGGAAGCCGTAGAGCGGGGTCTTTTCCGGGCGCTGGATACGCTTGGAATGCGCCACCCACTGCTCGCCGAGATGGTAGAGCGGCACGACATAGTAGCCGGAAAGCAGCATCCTGTCGTGCAGGCGCACGGCCGAACGGAAATCCTCGGCGGAGCGCGCGTTCAGCATCGCATCGATGAAACGGTCGACATCCAGATCGGCAACGCCGGCAAAGTTCGAGCTTCCGGGAAAGTCACTCATCGTCGAGCTCCAGTAGCTGATCTGGTCGCGTCCGGGCGAAAGCGAGGAGGGGAAGGACTTGATGATCACGTCGTAGTCGAAGGTCTGGCTGCGGCTCTGATACTGCGAATCATCCACCGTCCGGATGCCGACCTTCACCCCGAGTGCCGCAAGAAAACGCTGATAGGCGAGCGCGAGCTTTTCCTGATCGGCGTTCTGCGTCATGATTTCGAAGGCGAGCGGCTTGCCGTTCGCGTCGACCATCTGGCCGCCCTTGATGGCGTAGCCGGCCTTGATGAACGAATCCATCGCCAGGCGCAGCACCTTGCGGTCCCGGCCCGAACCATCCGTGGTGGGCAGGCGATGCGTGCCGGCGAGGATATCCGGTTCGATCCGCTCGAGCGCCGCGCCCGCCACGGCCCGTTCACGGGCATCCGCCGGCACGTCCATGGAGCTGAGCTCGGAGTTCTGCCAGAAGCTCTGCGTGCGCTTGTAGGCATTCTCGAAAAGGCTGCGGTTGACCCATTCGAAATCGAACACCAGAGTCAGGGCCTTGCGCAGTTCCCTGTTCTGGAAGACGGGCCGGCGGGTGTTGAAGACGAAGCCGAACATGCCCGATGGCGTTTTGGGGCTGACCGCATCCTTTACGATGTCACCGGACGCGATGGCGGGAAAATCGTAGTTTCGCACCCATTTCGTCGGGCTTCCCTCCTGGTAGAGGTCGATTTCGCCCTTCTTGAAGGCCTCGAACAGCGAATTGTCCTGCAGGAAGTACTCGACGGAAATCTCGTCGTAATTGTCGAAGCCGACCTTCGAGGGAAGATCCCGGGCCCAATAATCCGGATTGCGCTCGTAGACGATCCTTTCGCCGGGCCGGATCGCCTTCACTTTATAGGGCCCGGAGCCGAGCGGGAACGACAGGGACGTGCGGTCGAAGGTCTCGACGTCGATGGCGTGTTTCGGCAGGATCGGCGAATAGCCGGCGATCAGCAGCGGCGTCTCGCGGTCGGCCTTGTCGTTGAAGGTGAAGCGCACGCTGTTTTCGCCGACCTTCTCCATTTTCGCGACACCGTCGAGCCTGCGGTTGAAGGGGGTGCGGCCCTTGTCGCGCAGCAGTTCGAAGCTGAAGATGACGTCTTCAGTGGTGACCTTCTCCCCGTCCGCCCAGCGTGCCCTGGGGTTGAGGTTGAACTGGATGAAAGTCCGGTCGTCGTCCATCACGACGGTTTCGGCAAGCAGGCCATACATGGTGAAGGCCTCGTCGCGGGAGCGCTGCATGAGCGGTTCATAGACGAGGTTGCCGAATTCCGGATCCCACATGCCGCGCGCGGTCGTGCGCATGCTTTTCAGGATGAAAGGATTGAGATTGTCGAAGGTCCCGACGACGCCATAGGCAATGCGCCCGCCCTTCTTGACGGCAGGATTCACGTAAGGAAAGTGCGTATAGTCCGCCGGCAGGGCAGGTTCGCCATGCATTGCAATCGCATGCACCGGCGCGGCCTCGACGAGCGTTGCGGAAAGGCCGATCGTGCAGGCGGCAAGGGCAATGAGGATGAGGCGCACGCAGGACTCCCGTGATGTCAGGATGATTCTCCCTATTATACTGCCTGCGCACGCGGCAGCAGCATGGCGACAGCGCGAAATGGCGTGGTTTGCGGGATTTTCGCAAGGAAAGACTGGATATCCGGCGCGACGCGATGTAACAGGGTTCACCGAAGCGGGTCATGCAAATGCCTCATTTCGCCGACAGGAGAGCGCACGGCTGACCGAATGCCCGAGAGGGGCTTGCGGGAGGAGCGCAGTCGCTCCGGCACCGGATTTTCAGGAGACCGAAATCGTATGATCTTCACATCGAATCTCATCAAGCGGACCGTCTTTTCTGCCTTCGCCGCGTCCGTTGCGATGGCTGCCGCTCCGTCCGCGTCGCAGGCCCAGCAGCAGGCCGCTCCGCCGAAGGGCTGGTTCAAGGTCTGCACCAAGCAGGAAGACAATGACGTCTGCATCGTGCAGAACCTGCTGACCGCCAACAGCGGCCAGCTCATCACGGCGATAGGCCTCATCACCGTTACCGGCAAGGCCAACCGCAAGATCATGCAGGTCTCGGTTCCGAGCGCACGCCTGATCCCGGTCGGCGTTCAGATGCAGGTCGATGGCGGCAAGGCCCAGAAGCTCGACTACGCCATCTGCATGCCCGACAAGTGCGTCGCCGAAGTGCCGCTCACGGATCAGGTTCTGGCCAGCCTCAAGAAGGGCGGCGAGCTTGTCCTGACCTCGGTCAACTTCCAGCGCGCCCCGAACCCGATCAAGATCTCGCTTGAAGGCTTCACGGGCGTGTTCGACGGCGAGCCGATCGAACAGTCCCAGCTCGAAGAGCGTCAGCGCCTGCTGCAGGAAGAAATGCAGAAGAAGGCCGAGGAAGCCCGCAAGAAGCTGGAAGACGCCCAGAAGGCTGCCAAGAGCCAGTAAGGCTCGGCACCGCATATCCATTTCAGAAAACCCGGCGTCTCGCCGGGTTTTTTGTTGGCGCCGGCGGGGCGCGATCGGGCTTTGCGAAATCGCCGCCGCGTTCTATACCAGCGGGACGTTTCGCAGCCGACGACGCGTGCGGAACGCAGGAGGGGACAGTTGCAAAAGGGTTTGCTGGAAGCCGCCATATCGGGGGCGAATACGCGCACCAGCCACGCGCAGGTCGTTAACGAACTCGGGCGGGCGATTATCGCCGGCGAGTACCCCGTTGGCAGTACCCTGCCGGGCGACGTGGATCTGGCGGCGCGCTTCAAGGTTTCGCGAACCGTCTTGCGTGAAGCGATGAAGACGCTGGCGGCGAAGGGATTGGTCGTTCCACGCGCCCGAATCGGGACCCGCGTGACGCCGAACACCCAGTGGAACCTCTTCGACGGCGATATCCTCACCTGGCATTTCGCCGTGGGTATCAACGAGGAGTTCCTCACTCACCTCTCCGAGGTGCGTCTGGGCTTCGAGCCCCATGCGGCGGCCCTTGCGGCGCGCAACGCCACCGAGGCCGATATCAGCCAGATGATGCGACTTGCCGTGGCGATGGGCGACCCCGAACACACGGCCGGCTCGATGGCCATGGCGGACCTGAAATTTCATCTGTCCGTTCTGGAGGCGTCGGGCAATCCGTTCCTGCGCACGCTGGGCAGCCTCATCGAGGCCGGCCTCGTAGGCGCCTTCACGCTCAGTTCGCCGGCCGAGGATCGCAGCAAGATCAACGATGTCGCCGCCAACCACATCCGTATTGTCGAGGAAATCCACAAGCGGGACGAGGAGGGCGCACGAAGCGCCATGGAGAATGTCATTCGCCTGGGTCGCGAGCGGGTCGTGCAGGCCCTGCGCGATGTGACGTGATGAACGGACATGGGGGCGCAGGCGTCGTCACCAAAAGCGCCGGCCGCTTAACGTCCTTTACGACATTCGATCAGTCGTCGTTGCTGGCGTTGAGCTCTTCCGGCCGCTTGCCTTCGTCCGTGCTGCGGCTTGCAAGCTGCGCGGCGCCCATCGACTGGTAGAGATTGAACAACGCCTCGCTTGCTCGCGCCGCCATCCGGAACCATTCCGGATTTCCGGCGATGGCGGGATGGTGCAGTAACTGTTCGTCGACGAGATCCAGCACGATCGACGTGGTGTGGACCGCCTCATGGAAACCGAACGAGCCCGATTCGTAATGCGCCATCAATTCGGGCGCCGTCAGGTTGCGTTCTGCCGCGAGAATATCGAGCTGCTTCAGGCGTTCATCCTCGAGTTCGATATCCGAGCTTTCCAGCATGGCATTCTCCCGTTGTCCGTCCATCAGAACACCTCGACGCGCACATAACGGCGGACGATCGAAAGCGACCGATCCGGCTCGATGCGATAGGTCTCGTACACCTCGCGCCCGCGACGGTCGATAAACTGATGTTCGAACGTGCTGCCAACGGGGGCTTTCGTCAACTTGGTGCGTGGCTGTGCGTTATAGGTGATGCTCCCCGGAATAGGTTCCAGCGTCATGCCGCCGGTCGTGCAACCGGCCAGAGCCAGGATAGCGAGGAGGGGAAGGGCAAAGCGTTTCATGAGGAACCTCTCGGCATCATCCTAGCAGATGGTGCAAAGGAAGAAACGGGCAACCGACATTGCCCGTTTCAATCATAAGGTCTTATCAGCCTTGCGGCTGCAGGGTGACGGACGTGCCGGTCGCGGCGAGATTCAGACCAAGCTGGCCGCTGACGCTGATCGTCTGCAGCTGGATCGAACCCGACGTGCCGCCGACCAGGATATTGGTGCCGACACCCACGCCGACCGTCGCCTCGGCCGTTGCGCCCTGATACAGGCCACCGAGCGAACCTTGGTGGTAGCCGGCGGTCGGCGCGAAGACGGCCCAGACGATGCGGCCCTGTGTGGTGAAGCCGAGGTCGACGCCCATCTTGCGGATCACGCCCGAATAAACGTCCTGCTCGCCGTTGCTGGCTTTGAAAACACAATCGACGCTCTTGGCCGAGCCGATGACATAACCGACACCACCGGCGACATCGCAGGTCAGCATGCCGATCTTCACACCGTCACGCGCGCCACGATCGACATAGACCGGCGCATTGTCACGGCCGACCATGTCGGCTGCACCGGCGCTGGTGGCGACGACCTGTGCGAGCGTCAAGGCGAGAACCGTTCCAAGCTTCTTGTTCATTTGTGCACTCCTTCTGTCTGGCACGATAATGGCGAGCCCGGCGCATTGGTTCCCGGTCGCGACGCATCTCATGGCGAAGATCATGGCGGAGTGTGGGCGCGCGGGCCGCCGAACACAGGAAGCGGCAGCGTGTCGGCACCCATTCACATATTTTGCTTAAGTCAAATACGAGAAACAAAAAAGGCCGGGGCGAAATCGCACCGACCTTCCTCATCATCACCTGTTTCGCCAGTGCCAGTACATCCGTGGTCAAAAGCACCAAGCGATGGCGGCATTGCGAGCGGCAGAAGCGTTCCAGCGCTCATCAGCAATGCCGATGAAGGAGATATAGGAGGCCATTGTGGCCAAAACAAGGGGCGGCTCTGAAATCGTCCCGCGGACCAGCGAAACGCGGGCTTGCCGAAAGCGAATGTCTTCGAAAAATGGCGGATGGGGTGGGATTCGAACCCACGGTAGGCTCTCACCTACGCCGGTTTTCAAGACCGGTGCCTTAAACCGCTCGGCCACCCATCCTTGCATCGGGGCGTGCCCCGTCCAAGCGATGCGGCTTTGTAGCAGCTTTGCCCGGCGCGTCAACGGGAGGCGCGCGCAGTGACTGCCTGAGGTGTGGCCTCAGGCGAGAAATATCACGGCACCATGTTCAGAGATATTAAGTCAGTTTGCTGCGGTGAAAATTCCGTAGAGCACCGTGAAGGTGTAGAGCACGAAGGCTGCAATGCCGACGCCGCAGATCACCATGATGGCGCCCCGGCCGATCTGGAGCTTGCGCCTCTTCTCCCTTGGCGAATCCGCTGATGGCGCGAGGCCAACAGGGGTCTCATCTTTATCCATGTCGTCCTCATTCCGATTGGTTGATCGCGTTCGGTAACGAAGGTCGCTCCGTGGCGCCTGGCGTCCAGAACACGATGTAGAAGCCGGCCAGAAGCAGGGCGATCCCGAAGAGGATGACGACAAACCGGTACATTCCGGCCTTGGCTTTGCGTTCGGTGTCTTTCATTCAGCCCGAACGACACAGGCTTGTAAATGTTCCAGCGGCGGAGCGAGGTCCGCCGGGTGGGGCTCCGCGCTACCGCAGGATTTTACCCCAGGACGGATCCCATTCCACGCCCTCCACGAGCTCCACATAGATCGGCGCTTCGCCCTCGCTGTGGGATGCGGCCAGCTGGAATGCCTTGGCCGGCTCCATTTCCTCGCCGGGAAATATCGTGTCGTTCTCGGCGGGGTCGGCGATCTTGCGGACATAGCCCCTGATCTTGTCGCCGGACGTGTAAAGCTTGACGACGATCGCGTCCGGAACGGATGTGTTGGGGTCAAAGGTTCTGTAATCCATGTGTGTTCTCCCTTGTGCGGGAAATCCGCAGCCGTCGGAGAAGTTCCAGTTTGCCCGTCATGAGGATGTTATCGCAGCAAAAAGCGAAGCCCGTCACGGCCTTCTGCCGTGCGGGCGTCTTTGCAGAAGAAATCTGTAAAGCTGAGTTACATAGATTTGAATGGCGACCCCTGCAGGGCTCGAACCTGCGACATTCTGCTTAGAAGGCAGATGCTCTATCCAGCTGAGCTAAGGGGCCGTCGGGACCTCAGTGGGTCCAAGGCTGCATGCGATTGAAGCGGAAGTTGTCGGGATAGGCGACGCGTTTGCGGGTCGCTTCCTTCGGCTCGATCAGGCGATATTCGATGCCGTTGCGCTCGGCATAGGCGATCGCCTCCTCGCTGGTTTCGAAGGTCAGCTTGACCTGCTGGTACATGTCGCCCGAGCTGGTATAGCCCATGATCGGATCGATCGTCCGCGGCTTCTCCGCATCGAACTCCAGAACCCAGAGATGGGTCTTGGCCTTGCCCGACTGCATCGCGGTCTTGGCGGGACGATAGATCTTGGCGGTCATCGACATGGCTCCAGAATTCGCGCATCGCGGCGGAACGATCTGGCCGCGAGCATGAGGAAATGCATGATCCGGTTTGTTTGGGGAACAACAACCGGAGCGACAGACTGCGCCGAAATGCTCACCGCGGGCAAGGCGAGAAGGCCATTTCGAAGACGAACATGGGTTCGTTTCCAAAGACGATTCCACGCGCCTTGATGCCCGTGCGGTTGCCATTCAGGACACAATTTGCAAGCGTTGATATAGCCGCGAATACAGGGGCTGACAACCTCGCTCACACCCAATCTTCGTGGCCTCTCCAGGCAATTGCGAGAGCGCTCCCGGGCGATTCGACATGCGCTCATCAGCCTGCCTGCGAGAGGTCTCCCATGCGGTTCCAGGCGTCCAGACCGGCGATCTTGTAGGCTTCGGCGAGCGTGGGATAGTTGAAGGTGTTTTCGACGAAATATTCCACCGTGCCCTTCAGGTTCAGCACGGCCTGGCCGATATGGACCAGCTCGGTCGCGCCTTCGCCGACGATGTGCACGCCGAGCAGGCGGCGGGTCTTCAGCGAGAAGATCATCTTCAACAGGCCGGAATTCAGGCCCATGATGTGGCCGCGCGAGGTCTCGCGGAAGCGCGCCATGCCGCATTCATAGGGAATGCCGCGTTCCTTCACCTCTTCCTCGGTCAGCCCGCAGGTGGAGATTTCCGGCACGGCGTAGATGCCGTAGGGGAAGTATTTCGGCGGCTCCTTGGCAATGGCGCCGACGGCAACGCGCGCGGCGATGCGGCCCTGTTCCATGGACGTCGAGGCAAGGGCCGGAAAACCGACCACGTCGCCGGCGGCGTAGATGTGTGGCACGTCGGTCTGGAAGGTTTCCGGGTTGACGCTGAGGCGGCCGCGCGAATCGGCGGTCAGGCCGGCAGCGGCGAGGTTCAGGCTGTCCGTCGCGCCCACGCGGCCGGCCGCGTAGAGAACCATGTCGCAGGTGACACGGCGGCCGTTGTCCAGCGTGATCTCGCATTTGCCGTTGGGCAGCTTCTCCACCTTGTCGGCCTTCTGACCGAGGATCAGCTTCATGTTGCGGTCGCGCAGGTCGTGGATGAACTCCTCGATGATCTCCTTGTCGATGAAATCGAGGATGGTCGACTTGGGGTCGATGACGGTGACCTGCGTGTCGAGCGCGGAAAAGATCGTGGCGTATTCGATGCCGATGACGCCCGCGCCGATGACGGCCATGGAGCGCGGCAGTTCCTGGATGTCAAGCAGCTCGTCGCTGTCGAGCACGCTCACGCCGTCGAATGGGATGCTTTCCGGGCGATAGGGCTTCGTGCCGACGGCGAGCATGATGCTCTTGCCCTGGACATGGATGGTCTCGCCGTCGTCCTTGGCGATTTCCATCGTATCGGGTGTCAGGAACGTCGCCTTGCCGCGAATGTGCTGCACGCGGTTGCGGGCGAACTGGTGCTCGAGGACTTCGACCTCGTGATCGAGCGTGATGAGCAGGCGGCGGCGCAGGTCGTCCGCGCTGATCTCCTGCTTCACCCGGTAGGCCCGGCCATAAAAGCCGCGCTCGCGCCAGCCCGAGAGGTTCAGCGCGGTCTCGCGCAGGGTCTTGGAGGGGATGGTGCCGGTGTGTACGGACACGCCGCCGACGCGTTTGCCCTGCTCGATGACGAGAACCTTGCGCCCGAGCTTGGCTGCCTGGATGGCGCCGCGGCGGCCGGCCGGGCCGCTGCCCACGACGACGAGATCATATTCCTGCATGTAAGATAGCCCCAGTCCTGTGCGGGAAGAATCATATTGCATCGCAGCAATTGTCTTCGCCCATCCAATTTCGTCAACCGAATGTGGCAGCAAACCGTTTCAATCGGATGAAAGATCGATCGTCCGATTTCGGAATTCACATAAGTCTCAAACCCTTGAGACTGACATGTCCGTCCTTGCCGATGATGATATGGTCATGCACCGTGATACCGAGCGGCCGGGCGGTTTCCACGATCGTCTTCGTCATGTCGATGTCCGCCCGCGACGGGGTGGGGTCTCCGGACGGATGATTGTGGACCAGGATGATGGCGGTGGCGGAGAGCTCGAGCGCGCGGCGCACCACCTCGCGGGGATAGACGGGGGTGTGATCCACCGTGCCGCGGCCCTGCACCTCGTCTGCGATCAGCGTGTTGCGCTTGTCCAGAAAGAGGATGCGAAACTGCTCGCGCGGCTCGTGGGCCATGGCGGCATGACAGTACTGGATGACCGAGGACCAGGAGGCGAGCACCGTCTTGTCCCGGATCTCGCTCTTCAGCGTGCGCTGGGCAACGGCGGCGATCAACTTGATATCGAGCGCGACAGCCTCACCGATACCGCTGATCTCCTGCAGCAGAGCGGGCGTTGCGCCGAAGACGCCGGAAAGTGTTCCGAATCTCGTGAGCAAGGCTTTCGCCACAGGCTTCGTGTCGCGACGGGGAATGAGGCGGAAGAGAAGAAGTTCGAGGATCTCGTAGTCGGCGAGGGCCGTATCGCCGGCGTCCCGGAAACGACTGCGCAGCCGCTCGCGGTGGCCGTGATAATGCTTGTCTTCGGGCTCGGGAAGCGTGGCCGCATGTGCGGTCCGCGCCGGCCGCTCGGAAAAATATCCGCGTTCGTCGGTTTCATGGAAAAGATCGCCGGCAGGCGGCGCGTTGTCCGCCTTGGCGGCGGACGAGGGCTGGTCGATACGGCCGCGCGATCCCTTCATGGCGATCCTTAAGTAGGCAAACCGGGGCGGTCGAGGCCGCCGGGCGACAGCGTGAAGATTTCACATCCGTCAGCTGTGACGCCGACCGTGTGCTCGTACTGGGCCGACAGCGAGCGATCACGCGTCACGGCCGTCCAACCATCGGAAAGCACCTTCACATGCGGGCGGCCGAGGTTGATCATCGGTTCGATGGTGAAGATCATGCCCTCGCGAAGTTCAGGTCCTTCGTTCGCCCGCCCGTAATGAAGGATGTTCGGCGCATCGTGAAACAGCCGGCCGACGCCGTGGCCGCAGAAATCGCGCACCACCGAGCAGCGCTCGGCCTCGGCATAGGCCTGGATGGCTTCGCCGATGGCGCCGGTGCGCGCACCGGGCCTGACGGCGGCAATGCCGCGCATCAAGCAGTCATGGGTGACTTCGAGCAGCCGCTCGGCGGCACGCTTGATCTCGCCGACGGGATACATGCGGCTGGAATCGCCATGCCAGCCATCGAGAATGTAGGTGACGTCGATGTTGACGACGTCGCCCTCGCGCAGCGGCTTGTCGTTGGGGATGCCATGGCAGACGACATGGTTGATCGAGGTGCAGGTCGATTTCGTATAGCCGCGATAGTTGAGCGTGGCGGGCAGGGCGCCATTGTCCATGCCGAACTCGAAGACGAAGCGGTCGATCACGTCGGTCGCGACACCGGGCTTCACGAGCGGATAGAGTTCATCCAGGCAGCGGGCCGTCAGTTGACAGGCCTTGCGCATGCCCTCGAAGGCCTCCGCATCGTAAAGGCGGATGACGCCCGTGTTCTTCAACGGCGCCGCCGACGCTTCAATATAAGTCACCATGGTCCAGCTTTCTTCATTCTCCAGCGACCGTCATAAAACAGCGGCACCGGGTTCGTCCATGGCGATCGATGCGACAGGCCGGATTTGCGACGACGTAACGGCACATTTGACCGCATAGGCCTCCACGCCGCGTGAGAGCGCCCGCCGGAACCCGGCCGCATAGAACGGATCGAGGTCGGCGCAGATGCGGAAGAGGTCGCAATCCTCGCGCTGAACGAGATAGAGCATGATCGCGCGAAAACCGGCTTCGACCATATCGCCAAGCTCTTCGAGATGCTTTGCGCCCCGCGCCGTCACCGTATCCGGGAACTCGGCAAGCCCCGCGGTGCGGCGGAAATGCACATTCTTGACCTCCACATAGGCGGACGGCCGCGCATCGCCGGACAGGAGGATATCGATGCGCGAGTTGCGGCCGTACTTCTTTTCGCGTTCGAGCAGCGGATAGGTCGCGAGATCGGAAACGAGGCCGGCATGGATGGCCTCTTCCGCCAGCCGGTTCGGCAGGCCGGTATTGATGCCCACCACGGTGTCATCCGCCTCGACAAGCTCCAGCCGGTAACGATGCTTTCGCGTGGAACTGTCGCTCGTCGACATCCAGATGCGCGATCCGGGCGCGGTGAGACCGCGCATCGAGCCGGTGTTCGGGCAGGAGCCGGTAATCGCCGACCCGTCGTCGAGAATCGCATCGAACAGGAAGCGCTTGTAGCGCTGCACGAGGGTGCCGGGAATAAGCGGCGGATCGAAGATCATCGCTGGATCAGTTCATCAGGCGCGCACGCGCACATAGGAGCCGGGGGCTTCCTCGATGGAGTTCATGCTGCCGCCGGTCTTGCGGGCCGGCACCATCCGGTCGTCCTCGTCTTTGATCCATGCATGCCAGTGTGTCCACCACGAGCCGGGCGTTTCCTTCGCCTTGCCGATCCAGGCCTCGAATTCGCCCTTTGCCGGGCCGCCGGTCCAGTACTGATACTTGTTCTTGTCCGGCGGGTTGACGACGCCGGCGATATGGCCGGAGCCGGCCATGACATAGGTGACCTTGCCGCCGAACAGCTGGCTGCCGACGAAAACCGACTTTGCCGGCGCGATATGGTCTTCCTTGGTCGCGAGATTGTAGATCGGGATTTTCACGTCCTTCAGGGAAAGCGTCTTGCCCGCGAGCACCATCTCGCCCTTGCTGAGCGTATTGTTGAGATAACAATTGCGGAGATAAAACGAGTGGTTGGCGGCAGGCATTCGCGTGGAATCTGAATTCCAGTAGAGGAGGTCGAAGGGCATGGGATCCTGGCCCTTCAGATAGTTGTTTACGACATAGGGCCAGATCAGTTCGGAGGCGCGCAGCATGTTGAATGCCGTCGCCATCTTGGAGCCGTCGAGGTAGCCCGTCGCCTGCATGCCACGCTCGATGAGATCGATCTGCTCCTCATCCGCGAAGACCTTGAGATCACCGGCGTAGGTGAAGTCGACCTGCGTCGTGAACAAGGTCGCGCTGCGGATGCGTTTGTCGCCCTCCTTGGCATGCAGCGCCAGGGTCGCCGCCAGCAGCGTGCCGCCCACGCAATAGCCGATCGTGTTGACCTCGTCCTCGCCGGTCGCCTGCTTGATCGTATCGAGCGCGAAATCGATGCCGTCCCGGGCATAGGCTTCCCAATCCTTGCCGGCATGCCGCTCGTCCGGGTTCACCCACGAGATGACGAAAACCGTATGGCCCTGGTCGACTGCCCATTTGATGAAGGATTTCGAGGGGTTGAGGTCGAGAATGTAGAATTTGTTGATCCACGGCGGGCAGATGAGGAGAGGGCGTTTCAGAACCTCTTTCGTCGACGCGTCGTATTGGATGACCTGACAGACATCGCTTTGTGCCAGGACCTTGCCCGGTGTGAGCGCCATGTTCTCGCCGATCGCGAACTTGCTGGTATCGGTCTGGCGCAGTTTCAGGTCGCCGCGGCCGGCCGCAATGTCCTCCGCCAGCATCTGCATGCCGCGCACGAGGTTCGCGCCGTTCGCAGCGACCGTTTCGCGATAGAGCTGCGGATTGGTGGTAACGAAGTTGGAGGGCGAAACGGCGCTTGCGATCTGCTTCACATAGAAGGCCGCCTTGTGGCGCGTGTGCTCGTCCAGGCCCTGGGCATCGGTCACGAGTTTCTCCGCCCAGTCCGACGTCACGAGATAGGCCTGCCGCAGGAAATCGAAGAAGGGGTTCTTCACCCAGTCCTCGTCCGTAAAACGCTTGTCCTTGGCGTGGGGATCAGTTGCCGGGGCCGCATCCTCGCCGCCCATCCGGCCGAGCGTGCGCGCCCAGATATTGAAATAGCTGCCCAGCAGCATGGTCTGGGCCTCCAGCGTGCGGCGCGGATCGGCCATCCAGTATTCGGAAACCTTCGAGAGGGTCTTGACCATGTCGACCATCGGTTCGGAGATGGTATCGACCTTCGCGCCGCTTTCGCGCGGGGCAAGCCAGGCGGAGGCGGCCTTGCCGAGCTGCTCGACCATGCGGGCGATATTGACCGTCAGCGCCTCGGGGTCCTTCACGACATAGGGCTCAATCGTTGCGGGATCGAACGGCTGGAAACCGGGCTTCTCGCCGGCGGCATCGCGTTCACCCGCTTTGCTGTCCTGCGCCATGCTTTCCTCCCGATTTTATTGTCTCGTTTTGCATTTTTACATTCTCTGCGAAACAGATTACAAGGGCCAGACAGCCTTTCGCGGCACGATCCGGAACCCGTCGTTTCGACAGGAGCATACAGCCATATGGCGTTCGAATTCAGGCGCTTGAGCGTCGTCCTTCTCATGGCCGCCCTGCCGGTGGCTTTCGGCTCCTGCAGCTCGACGCCGCGGGATCCCTCGGTCAATGCCGGTGCCAACCGGGCGGACGTCTATCCGGACATCACCGCCATCGTCAGCGCGGAGACGCAGCAGATGAGCGACGAGCAGGCGGCCGCCAACGGCGAGAGCCTTGCGGCGCTCGCGAAACGGCGCAGCGCGGGCCAGATTTCCGATGCGGAATACCGTCGCCAGCTCGCCGAATTGCAGGCGTTGCGCGAGAACCACGGCAAGGCAACGCTTTCGGAGATCGAAGGCAAGAATTAACGCTTGCGTTTCTTGCCGTTTGGCAGCAAAGCCAAAGGCGGCCGAAGGGCCGCCGGCGCGGGCGAAGCGTGTTCATTTCGAACGTTTTCGCCGCTGCATGATTCCTTGAACCGGGCACGATCCAAGGACAAAATTATGCGGCAATTGAAATGCTACTGCACCGTCTGCGCGCCGATCTTGACGCGCAGACGGTGCAGTAGCGCCGGTTGATCGAATCGCGCGGGGTTTGCTCCGGCCAAGCCGGGGCAGGGCGCCGCGCCCAACGGGGTTGAAGATGGAAGAGTTTCACAAGGTCCGGCGTCTGCCGCCATATGTTTTCGAACAGGTCAACCGTTTGAAGGCAAGCGCGCGAGCGGGTGGCGCCGACATCATCGACCTTGGCATGGGCAATCCGGACCTTCCGACCCCCAAGGCGATCGTGGACAAGCTCTGCGAAGTCGTCCAGGACCCGCGCACGCATCGCTACTCCTCCTCCAAGGGCATTCCGGGCCTTCGCCGCGCGCAGGCCGCCTATTACGCCCGCCGTTTCGGCGTGAAGCTGAACCCGGAGACGCAGGTCGTCGCCACGCTCGGCTCCAAGGAAGGTTTCGCCAATATGGCGCAGGCGATCACCGCACCCGGCGACGTGATTCTCTGCCCGAACCCGACCTATCCGATCCACGCCTTCGGCTTCCTGATGGCGGGCGGCGTCATCCGCTCCATGTCCGTGGAGCCCGACGAAAGCTTCTTCCCGCCGCTCGAGCGCGCCGTGCGCCACTCGATCCCGAAGCCGCTGGCGCTGATCATCAACTACCCGTCGAACCCGACGGCGCATGTGGCCACGCTCGATTTCTACAAGGATGTCATCGCGTTCGCGCGTAAACATGACATCATCGTGCTGTCGGACCTCGCCTATTCCGAAATCTACTTCGACGACAACGCGCCGCCGCCGTCCGTTCTGGAAGTGCCCGGCGCCATGGACGTGACGGTGGAGTTCACCTCCATGTCCAAGACCTTCTCCATGCCCGGCTGGCGCATGGGCTTTGCCGTCGGCAACGAGCGGCTGATCGCCGCGCTGACGCGCGTTAAGTCTTACCTCGATTACGGCGCCTTCACGCCGATCCAGGTCGCGGCAACCCATGCGCTGAACGGCGACGGCTCCGACATCGCCGAAGTGCGCAACGTCTACAAGCGTCGTCGCGATGTGATGGTCGATACTTTCGGCAAGGCCGGCTTCGAGGTTCCGCCGCCGGCGGCCACCATGTTCGCCTGGGCAAAGATCCCCGAAAAGTTCCGCCATCTCGGCTCGCTGGAATTCTCCAAGCTGCTCGTCGAAAAGGCGGATGTCGCGGTCGCCCCGGGCGTCGGCTTCGGCGAGATGGGTGACGATTATGTTCGCCTCGCGCTCGTCGAGAACGAACACCGCATCCGCCAGGCGGCGCGCAACATCAAGAAGTTCCTGTCGACGGCCGACGAGACGATGCACAACGTCATCTCGCTCAACGCCCATCGCTGAAATCCACCCTCCGCGGCCTGCGGAGGGTCTCTTCCAAAACGTTAGGACATGACCATGGCTGATGCCCTGAAGATCGGCATTGCGGGCTTGGGGACCGTTGGTGCCTCGCTCGCGAAGATTCTCGTCGAACGCAGGGACATGCTCACCACGACGTGCGGCCGGCCAATCGAGATCGTTGCAGTGACGGCCCGCACCAAGGGCCGCGACCGCGGTATCGACCTGTCCGCCGCCGAATGGTTCGATGACCCGGCCGCCATGGCGCGCGATGCGAAGATCGACGTCTTCGTCGAGCTGATGGGCGGGGCAGGCGATCCGGCGCTCGCAGCGGTAAAGGCGGCGCTGTCGCGCGGCGTGCACGTCGTCACCGCCAACAAGGCGCTGCTCGCCGCCCATGGCGTCGAGCTTGCCGCCATCGCCGAGAAAAACGGCTGCATCCTCAACTATGAGGCAGCGGTCGCGGGCGGCATTCCGGTCATCAAGGCGCTCAGGGAATCGTTGACGGGCAACACGATCTCGCGCGTCTACGGCATCATGAACGGCACCTGCAACTACATCCTGACCAAGATGGAGAAGGAAGGCCTGTCCTTCGAGGCCTGCCTCAAGGAAGCCCAGCGCCTTGGCTATGCCGAAGCCGATCCGGCCTTCGACATCGAGGGCAACGACACCGCTCACAAGCTCTCGATCCTGACGACGCTCGCCTTCGGCACGAAGATCGCGGCCGACGATATCTATCTCGAGGGCATCACCAACATCTCCATCGACGACATCCGCGCGGCGGCCGATCTCGGCTATCGCATCAAGCTTCTGGGCGTTGCGCAGAGGACCGATACGGGCGTCGAGCAGCGCGTGCATCCCACCATGGTGCCGCTCGACAGCGTGATCGCGCAGGTGGACGGCGTGACGAACGCCGTTGCGATCGAATCGGACATCCTCGGCGAGCTGCTGATGGTCGGTCCGGGTGCCGGCGGCAACGCCACGGCCTCTGCCGTGCTCGGCGATATCGCCGACATCGCAAAGAGCCGTCCCGGCGCGCAGACCGTTCCCGCGCTCGGCCGTCCGGCTGCGGCACTTGCGCCGTACAAGCGCGCGCAAATCCGCAAACACCACGGCGGCTACTTCATCCGCCTCTCGGTCGAGGACCGCACCGGCGTCTTCGCCAGCATTGCCAAGCATATGGCCGAAAACGGCATCTCGCTCGAATCCATCGTACAGCGTGCCCAGTCCACGGCCGAATCGACGGATCCGAAGACCATCATCCTCGTGACCCATGCGACGATGGAGGATTCCGTCCGCAAGGCGGTGGCGTCCATCAAGGCCGAGGGATACCTGGTCGGCGAGCCGCAGGTGATTCGCATCGAGCGTCCCAAGACGGCATGATTCGCGCTGACGGTATCGCGGCGCGGATCGGCCCTTCGTTTTGACCTCTTCGCGCTCGCGCGTGGAGGGCGGCCGGCGGGCAGGATGAGGGGCGGCCTTCGGATGCAGGGGTAAAACGACCGGAGTCGCGATGAGCATGTTGGAAAACGCCGATCCCGTCCCCCGCGCCTTTCTCGGTGTCGAGCGCTCCGCGACCGGGCAGCGCTGGATGGCGCGGCTCGATCAGGCGGGAGAGAACCGCGCGCTGGCGATGAGCCAGACCCACGGCCTGCCCGACCTGATTTCCCGGGTGCTTGCCGGGCGGGGCGTGCCGTTCGAAAACGCGCTCGAATTTCTGGATCCGACATTGCGCCGGCTGATGCCGGAACCCTACAGCCTGATGGACTGCGAGGCGGCCACCGAGCGGCTGGCGCGCGCTATCGCCAACCGCGAGCGCGTGGCGATCTTCGGCGATTACGATGTCGACGGCGCATCGTCATCCGCGCTGCTCTATCGTTTCCTCGCACATTTCGGCGTCGAGGCCGAAATCTACATTCCCGACCGGATCTTCGAAGGCTATGGGCCCAATCCGGCGGCGATCGGCCAGTTGATCGAGCGCGGCGCGCAACTGATCGTCACGGTTGATTGCGGCTCCACCAGCCACGAATCGCTTGCCGTGGCGCGCGAACGCGGCGTCGATGTCGTGGTGATCGATCACCACCAGGTCGGCGTGGACCTGCCACCCGCGCTGGCCCTGGTCAACCCGAACCGTGAAGACGATCTGTCGGGGCAGGGGCATCTGTCGGCCGCCGGCGTCGTGTTCCTCGTGCTCGTGGCCCTGCAACGGCTCCTGCGCACGCGTGGCGATGCCCGCGCCGGCACGATCGATCTCCTGTCCATGCTCGATATCGTCGCGCTGTCGACGGTGTGCGATGTCGTGCCGCTCAAGGGCCTGAACCGCGCCTATGTCGTAAAAGGCCTCGTCGCCGCCCGTCATCTCGGCAATGCGGGATTGACGGCGTTGCTCAAGCAGGCAGGCATCGGCGGCCCCGTGACGCCCTATCATCTTGGCTTCCTCGTCGGGCCGCGCATCAATGCCGGCGGGCGCATCGGCGACGCGGCGCTCGGCAGCCGGCTTCTCACCATGGAAGAGCCCGGAGAGGCCGAGCGCATCGCCCTCCAACTGGACGAGCTCAACCGCGAGCGGCAGGCGATGGAAGCGGCCATGCTGGCGGAGGCGGAAGCGGAGGCGCAGGCGGAATACGGCACAGGCGAGAACGCGTCCGTGATCATCACGGCCCGCGAGGGCTGGCATCCCGGCGTCGTCGGCCTGCTGGCCTCCCGTCTCAAGGATCGCTTCCGGCGGCCGGCCTTTGCCATCGCCTTTGACCCATCCGGCAAGGGCACCGGCTCGGGCCGCTCGATCAGCGGGTTCGATCTCGGCCGCATGGTGCGTGCCGCGGTGGACGAAGGCATTCTCGTCAAGGGTGGCGGCCATGCCATGGCAGCCGGCCTTACGGTGGAACGCGCCAACCTCGGCCGGCTGCGCAGCTTCTTCGAGGAGCGTGCCGAGCGTGTCGTGCGCGACCTCGTGGCGGTGGAAACGTTGAAGATCGACGGGGCGCTCAGCGCCAGCGGTGCGACGCTGGCGCTTGCCGATCAGCTGGAGCAGGCGGGCCCCTATGGTTCCGGCCATCCGCAGCCGATCTTCGCCCTGCCGGCGCACCGTGTGCGCGATGTACGGCCCGTGGGTGCCAACCACCTGCGCGTCAGCCTGGAAGGGCCTGATGGTGGCCGTCTCGACGCCATGGCGTTTCGCGCGGCCGAAACCGATCTCGGCCTCTTCCTGATGAAGGAGCGCGGTCAGGCGGTACATTTCGCCGGTACGCTTTCCGCCGACAGCTGGCAGGGTAACAGGCGCATACAGTTTCGCATTCTCGATGCAGCAAAGGCATTCTGAGCGCGGATGTTTTGTCGGAACAGGGGAGAGAACCGTGGCACGCCCTAGGGGAGTCGAACCCCTCTTTTCAGAATGAAAATCTGACGTCCTAACCGATAGACGAAGGGCGCGTGCGGTGGGCGTCTTCTAATCAGGGCAGCGGATTCGTGCAAGCCCTAAATGCAGGATTTTTCTATTTTTCTTGCCCGCGAACAGAGCGCGCATCTTCACCGGTGGTGGGCACATAAAAGCATTCGAGGGGAGAGAACCGTGGCACGCCCTAGGGGAGTCGAACCCCTCTTTTCAGAATGAAAATCTGACGTCCTAACCGATAGACGAAGGGCGCGTGCGGTGGGCGTCTTCTAATCAGGACCGGCCGGATGCGCAAGACGAAAAATGCCGTAAGTCGCAACTTTTTCAATGCCGAACGAACGGGTTCGGATGATGGCGCGATAACGATGGTGAGCTGGGGAGAGGGACCGTGGCACGCCCTAGGGGAGTCGAACCCCTCTTTTCAGAATGAAAATCTGACGTCCTAACCGATAGACGAAGGGCGCGTGCGGTGGGCGTCTTATAGAAGGGCGTTTTCGGTTCCGCAAGCGGGAAAAAGCCGTTGTGACAAAAAAATGAAAGGCCGCCTCATAGGCGGCCTTCGTATCTTGAAAGCTAAGCGATCTCAGATGTTTACGGCAGGAGTTGCGCTACTTGCGGCGGCAGCGCCAGTTCCAGTCGCGCTCCGGTCCGATATCGATATGCACCGATTCCGTATGGCAATAGGTGCCCACGCCGCCACGGCCGGGCATGCTGCGTAGATATTCCGCGAGCTCCCATTTGCTCACGCCGGCAATCTGGATATCAGCGGCCTCGCAACGCGTGTGCAGCGATTGTTTCGCCCGGTTCACCTTCACGTCGCGCAGGCCGGATGTAACGATGATGGGCTTGTCGTAATGGTGCTCGATGTTCTTGAGAACCTGCAGCAGCTCCGGCTTGAAGCAACCCGTCTTCACCTTCTCGGTCTGCAGCCACAGTCCGTTCGGTGCGAGGCGCGCAAGGCCAGCGAGCGAGGCCACTTCCTTGAACTGCGGTGCGTCGTCCTCGACCTCATAGGATTCCGAATGGTTTGTCGAGAACATCGCGTTGGCGGTGGAAACGCCGGGCAGGGTTCCGAGCGACGCCTTCTGCGTGGAGCCGGCGGTATCGCGATTCAGCACCCGCCGCTCTCGCGTGGCGAAACGCTCACCGTTGAAATCGTCTTTCGCCGCATCCCGCTTGTTGGCGAAAAGCGAGGCGAGGGTGACCTGCTTGCGCTGTCCGGTCTGTGTTTCCGGCACGCTTCCCACGGTCGCACCGAGGGTGTTCTCACCGTCCTGGGCGGCAATCGCCAGTTCCGCGGGATTGGCGTTTTGCGTTTCCGCAACGAGCGCCGTGCGCGCCGTCTTCGGGATCGGTCCCGTCTCCGGCAGGACGAGCGCCTGCTCGCCATCAGCCGACGGCTGCACGGACGCGCCCACCTGCGGCATGTCCTCGACCGGCAGACGGCCATCCGCCCCGGTCGTCTGCGCAGCACCTGTGGAATAGAGGCTTGTCGTTGCCGGATTGGTGCCGGTCCTCTCCGCGGCATAGGCCGCGCCCGACGGCGTCACCTGGCCGCCGTTGGAGTAGATGCTGGCCTTGTTGGCATCGAGCGACGCGGGCTGCATGACGAGGCCGGCCATCTCGGCCTTTTCCGTCTGCTGGCCGGTCGCGGCTGCTTCGGCGGAGGCCTCGGCAGACGCCGTTTCGGCGACGACGGGTGTCGTCGTTTCCTCGCCGCCCGCGGCGACGGCATCGTCCTTATTGGCTCGGGCGGTCGCATTGTCCGCGCGCAAATCTGTAGAGACTGCGGAAACGCAGCCCGAGAGTGTGGCGACCGAGACAGCCAGCAGCAATCCATACCGCAGCGTCTTGAGGCCGGGCCACTTTCCTTGCATGTCCTGCAAAGGCTTTCCCCCGCTTTCGACGTTCGGGCCTCCGGTCTTGCCGCCGGAAAGGCCAATTCTTCAAACAGTCGCAACCGCAGTCTATGAAGCCGTGAGGCCGAACTGCGATTGCCGCGATGTTAGCGCTTGAGCCGATGGTGTAAAGGCCGGAGCGCTGGGTGCCGTGAGCGCAAACGAGCGCAATCCGGCCGAACAAAGGCCCGAATCGCCGGGTTACGCTTGAAGAACGGCCGGGAAAGCAAGAAATCCTGGCCGAATACGGCGAAACGATGGTTTGTCGCGTTCACCCTAGAGCCCGGGGTTTGCCCGGGGCTTGCGTTGCGGGCGAATTACCAGCTGCCGGTGTTCTGCATCGAGGCCCAGGGTTCGGCCGGCGCAAGGTTCTCGCCCTTCTGCAATATCTCGATGGAAATGCCGTCCGGCGAGCGCACGAACGCCATGTGGCCGTCGCGCGGCGGGCGGTTGATGGCGACGCCATTGTCCATCAGCTTCTGGCAGACGGCATAGATATCGTCGACCTCATAGGCGAGGTGGCCGAAATTGCGCCCGCCGGCATAATCCTCGGTGTCCCAGTTATAGGTGAGTTCGAGGCAGGGCGCGGCGTTGGCGCGCGCCGCCTCGACATCCCCAGGTGCCGCCAGAAAGATCAGCGTGAAGCGGCCCTTCTCGTTCTCGTACCGGCGAACCTCTTCCAGTCCGAAGAGCGTGCAGTAGAAGTGAAGGGACTGGTCGACGTCTTTGACGCGAACCATCGTATGAAGATAACGCATGAAAATATCCTCTGAACCCGGAATCAAGCGGAAGGTTATGGTTTTGTCAGCTTGAGGCAAGCCTTGAAGGCTACCAATGCAGCCGGCAAAAGTTTCAAGGGGGCTTGCGCAGTCGCATCGGGACAATGTTATTCTTATTCTCAAGAATCAGTTAACCGTAACTCATGTGACGCGTAAACGAGGGGCTGGCAGATCATGGCAGACAGGGTGTCTTCAAAGGAAATCACGACGCGTGATGACCAGAGCAATGACGCCGTTGATCTGATCGAGATCACCGGGGTCATCAAGTGGTTCGATGTCGCCAAGGGGTTCGGCTTCATCGTGCCCGACAACGGCATGCAGGACATCCTGCTGCATGTTACCTGCCTGCGCCGCGATGGCTACCAGACGGTTTTGGAAGGCACGCGCGTCGTTGCGCTCGTGCAGAAGCGTGAGCGTGGCCACCAGGCTTTCCGCATCCTGTCCATGGATCAGTCCACGGCCGTCCATCCCTCGCAGATGCCGCCGGTTCGCACCCATGTGCAGGTCACGCCGTCCAGCGGGCTCGAGCGCGTGCTGGTAAAATGGTTCAACCGGACCAAGGGCTTCGGCTTCCTGACGCGCGGCGAGGGCACCGAGGACATCTTCATTCACATGGAGACCCTGCGCCGCTTCGGCCTGACGGAGCTGCGGCCGGGCCAGGTCGTGCTGGTGCGCTTTGGCGACGGCGAGAAGGGCCTGATGGCAGCCGAAATCCATCCGGATCTCCCTGTCGCGGGCAACAGGCCGCATTGATGACGGTCGGCGCGCGAATGGCAGGCCTCGCACGTCTGGCCGGGTTTTTCGCGGCGTTCTTTTTCCTCACGTCTTTCGGTGCTTCCGCCGCCGAGACATTCGATACCCAATCGCTGACCATCGTGACGCGCGACGGCCGCAGCCACGCCTTCACGGTGGAGCTTGCCGTAACGCCGCGCCAGCGCGAGCAAGGGCTGATGCACCGCCGCGAGATGGCACCCGATCACGGTATGCTCTTTGCTTTCGGCGAGACGCGTCAGGTCTTCATGTGGATGAAGAACACCTATATTCCGCTCGACATGCTGTTCATCGCCAAGGACGGCAAGATTACCGCGATCAAGGAAAACGCCGAGCCCCATTCCGAATCGATCATCGATTCGAAGGGCCCGATCGACTTTGTGCTGGAGCTCAACGGCGGCACGGTCAAACGCCTCGGCATCCGCACGGGCAACCGCATCCAGAACGAACTCGTGGAATCCATGCGCAAGGCGAAGTAGCGCTTAAGCGAAGCAGCTCTGGGGAATTCATCCACAAGCGCATGAAAACAACCGTTTGCTGTTGCGGCAAAGACCGGATGCGTGTATCTCCCCATCGCCGGGACGGACGGAGTGTAGCGCAGTCTGGTAGCGCATCTGGTTTGGGACCAGAGGGTCGGGAGTTCGAATCTCTCCACTCCGACCACCCGCGAAGGCTTCAGAACCGGGAAATCCCGCAAGTTCAGTAGGTTCAGCCCAGCTTTCTGTTGCAAACCTCGTCACAAACGGGGGCGCTAGCAGATGACAGGAGCAACAAATACCTTCTCAATCGCGATGGACGCTGTTTCGCCCGCATTGTGATTCCCAGAGACCTACGCCCCTATCTCGACAAAGAAAAACCGAACTTCGGCGCTGACTGAGGCCCCCCGCGATCCGGGCTTCAACGACCGTCGCAGAGCTTCAGGTGCGCCTATAAGCCAGGAGAATGGCGCGCGGTGGTTCTGCACAGAAGAAAACGCGAGAGCGGCAGGAGGGCGCAAAGCGCCCAGTTGACCTGTGAGAAAGGCGATGGAGTAAACCCTGGAAATCCCGATAACGTTGTCAAGGAGGCAGTTCAAGAATGACGGGCCGGAGAATAGGAGCTCTAAGCGCCTTGGTTGCGGTGGTCGCTATTTACGCTTACTATGCTTACGAGGAGACCCAATTCGAGGAATCTCAACTCGGAAAGCCGCTCGCCACTGCCGAGATTGACGGGCTCGCCGCAATTAATGTGGGGCTGGGAGGATGCAGCCGGCCTTATGAACTAACACGCAAAGGCGAGCGGTTGGAACTCAGATTTCGCGCTGAACGAGAGAGGGATTCGACGATCCAAGCAAGGTTCATGGCAGCGCAAGAGAACTACCGGGGGTTTGATTCGGACGAGAAATGCACACTGTTGCGCAAGTTTTCTGACTTGGTTCAAGAATTGCGTGATTAGACTTGCCGAGCCGTGGCGTAAAATACGGTTTTGTCGGCACTCTTGGTGCTGGTTCGCAGCGTGTTCGCGCGTGCCGCCGCCATCAATATTAACCATGCATAAACCATAATTCGCGGAAGCTGGACGGGAGTTTGGCGTTCGCTCGCAATTTCGCCACGTTGCTGGCATGATTAACGCACTGTTATTTACTGAGTGGCATTGACGGTCGACTTGCAGGGGCAGGGTTAGGCTGGCACACCGTCGGGGACAATAGCGGCGTGGGACATAAAGACATCAAGAACACTGTGAACCGATTTGGCACGGCCCTCAGGTTCATCGCGATTCCGCTTGTATGCGCCGGCCTTGCTGCCTGCGCGACGACGTCGGCACCGACCAAGAAGAAACCCCGCAGCAAGGAGTTCTTCTCCGAATCCGAATATGGCGTGAAGGCAAGTCCGCGCGTCGTCGAGGAGGGGCAGGCCGTGCCCAAGGGCGGCGGCCGCTATCAGGTCGGCAAGGCCTACCAGGTGCGCGGCAAGTGGTATCAGCCCAAGGAGGAGCTCGGTTACAACAAGACGGGTCTTGCCTCCTGGTACGGTTCCGCGTTCCATGGCCGCCGCACGGCCAATGGCGAGGTTTACGACAAGTACCATCTGTCCGCCGCCCATCCGACGTTCCCGCTGCCCAGCTATGCACGTGTCACGAACATGGAAAACGGCACGTCCGTCATCGTGCGTGTCAACGACCGCGGCCCGTTCCATGAGGGACGCGTGATCGACGTGTCCTCCAAGACGGCCGACCTGCTCGACATGAAGCGCACCGGCACGGCGAAGGTTCGCGTGCAATATGTCGGCAAGGCGCCGCTCGAGGGCAACGACATGCCCTATCTTATGGCATCCTATGTCACCAAGGGCTCGCGCGTTCCCGCCGTCGATCCCGGCGGCCAGATCGCAACGGGCGTGATGGTGGCATCGGCCGACAGTCGTTCCCTGCCGGGCGACGGTTCCGGCACGCTTTCTGCCCCGACGGGCAGTGCCGTGACCGCGCTGGCCAACACGGCGGCTCAGGAAAACACGCCGTTCCAGGTGATGGAGCAGTTCGTTTCGCTGCCGGATATCGGCCCGATGCCGATGGAGCGGCCGAATTTCACGCCCCAGCTTTCCGCCGATCCGAGCTATGCGGCGGCCTATGCCGACGAGCGCGTTCGCGACGCGTCCGGTGCCTTCGATGCGATCCTTACCATCGACGGCAAACTGACGCCGCTGTCCGCACTCGCCGATAACGCCGGCTGACCCACGGCCGCCAAAGCCGTTTGCGATTGGCGCGGGCCTATGGGAGTGTGACGGCATCCGGAGTCGTCATGCATCATCGTCTGTTCATTCTTCTCGCTTTCCTCGTCTTGCTGCCGGGATTTGCGTCCGCCCAATCTGCGGCGCCGCAGACGGGCTTCGACGTGAAAGCCAAGCAGGTCTACCTGATCGAGGCCGAGACCGGCACGGTGCTCTTCGCGCGGGCGGAAGACGAGGCCGTGCCCGCTGCCTCGCTCGCCAAGCTCATGACCATGGCGACGGTCTTCAAGGCTCTGGCCGCCGGCGAAACCACGCTGGAGACACAATATCCCGTCAGCGAATACGCTTGGCGCACCGGCGGCGCGCCGTCGCGCACCTCCACGATGTTTGCCGCGCTGAAATCGAACATTCAGGTCGAGGATCTCATCCGCGGCATTGCGGTGCAGTTCGCCAACGATGCCTGTATCATCCTGGCCGAGGGTCTGGCCGGTTCGGAAAGAGCCTTCGCCGAGCGCATGACGAAGGAGGCGAGGGCGCTCGGGCTGGAACGCTCGGTCTTTGCCAATGCCACCGGCCTGCCCAACCCCGACAACAAGGTGACGATGCGCGAGATGGTGGTTCTGGCCCGCCACCTCCAGACGACCTATCCCGAGCGGATGCGATATTTTGTCGAACCGGAGTTCGCGTGGAACAAGATCACGCAACGCAACCGCAATCCGCTTCTGGCGCTCAATATCGGCGTGACCGGCTTCGTCACGGGCTTTTCCGAGGAGGGCGGTTATTCCATCGTCGCGTCGGTCAACCGCGACGGCAAGCATCTGCTGCTCGCCATGAGCGGGCTGGAGAACGACAAGGTCCGCATCGAGGAATCGCGCCGGATCATCGAATGGGCGCTGTCGTCCTTCGAGCGGCGTACGCTCTTTCGCGAAGGCGAGACGATTGCCGATGCGAGCGTCTATGGCGGGGCAAGCGGCAAGGTGCCGCTCGTGGCCGGCGAGCAGGTCGATGTCTTCCTGCGGAAGGACAATTCGCAGCGCCTGGTCGCCCGCGTGGTCTACACCTGGCCGCTGCGGGCGCCTGTCCAACCGGGGCAGGCCGTGGGCACGCTGCGCATATCCAATGAGAAGCAGCTCCTGCGCGAGGTCCCGGTGAAGACGGCGGGAACGGTAGAAGTCGGCACGCTGCGCTCGCGCGCGCTGGATGCGTTGGTCGAACTCTTCTTCTTCTGGATATGAACGGACAGGGCGGGGCGAAAAGCGTTTCGCCTGCCGGAAACATGGGGTAGTAGTGGTCCGATTCATCTCGGCCCTGCCGGATTTCGACTGAAGACGCCGCGTTGCGGCCACAGCAACGGAAACAGGATTTGTCTGCCGCACCCGGTTTGTTTGTCACGTTCGAAGGCGGCGAGGGCGCCGGAAAGTCGACGCAGATCCAGCTTCTCGCCCAGGCCTTGCGTGCGCGCGGCATGACGGTGCTCACGACGCGTGAACCGGGTGGCTCGAAGGGTGCGGAGGCCGTCCGTCACGTCCTTCTTTCCGGCGCCGCGGAACCGTACGGCATCCGCATGGAGGCGATCCTGTTTGCCGCCGCACGCAGCGATCATGTCGAACAGGTCATCCGTCCGGCGCTTGCGGCGGGAAGCGTCGTGCTGTGCGATCGCTTCATGGATTCCTCGCGCGTCTACCAGGGCATTACCGGCAATCTTGAACAGACCTTCATCGAGGCGCTGGAGCGGGTCGCGGTCAATGGCGTCGTGCCGGACTGTACGGTGATCTTCGACCTGCCGGCCGCCGTGGGGCTGGAGCGTGCCCGCAAGCGCGCCGCCGGGCCGAACGAACAGCCCGACCGTTTCGAAAAGGAAGAGCTGCAGACGCACGAGAAGCGGCGCGAGGCCTTTCTCGATATTGCCGAGCGCGAGCCGCTGCGCTGCCGGGTCGTCGATGCCACAAGGACGCAGGAGGCGATTGCCGCGGAGGTCCTGGCCATTGTCGAGCCGTTGCTGCCCATCGTCGCCGCCCGCAGGCAGGATCCGGAGCAGGTTTCGTGAGCGACGAGCGCCCGGGCATTCTGGATGGAGCGGTCCATCCCGCCGAGCAGACGAAGCTCTTCGGCCATGCCGAGGCAGAGGATTTCCTTGCGCGCTCCTATCGTTCGGGCAAGGGGCATCACGCCATCCTGATGGAGGGGCCGGAGGGAATCGGCAAGGCGACGCTCGCCTTCCGCTTCGCCAACCACGTGCTGCATCACCCCGATCCGTCCGCTGCACCGGAGAGCCTCGCCGCGCCCTCGCTTGCCTCGCCGATCACCCGTCAGCTGGCGGCCGGCTCCTCCCACAATCTGCTGCACCTCACGCGCCCGGTGGACGAGAAGAGCGGCAAGGTGAAATCCGCCATCACCGTGGATGAAGTGCGCAAGGCCGGAAAATTCCTGGCGCAGACCTCGGGTACGGGCAACTGGCGCATCGTCATCATCGATCCCGCGGATGATCTCAACCGCAACGCCGCCAACGCCATCCTGAAGATCCTGGAGGAGCCGCCGAAGCGGGCGCTCTTCCTTGTCCTGACGCATGCGCCGGGCAAGCTGCTGCCGACCATCCGCTCGCGCTGCATGCCGCTGGCGCTTGCGCCGTTGTCGGATGCAGATCTTGTGTCGGCCCTGGACAGCCTCGGCGTCGCACCGTCAGGCGAACGGGCCGGGGCGCTGGTCGAAGCCGCGCATGGCAGCGTCTCGGAGGCGCTGAAACTGGTGAACTACGGCGGTTTCGACATCGTGGAAGCATTCCGCTCCATCGTCGACGGACCGGTCGAACCACCACGTCGCGACGTGCATAAGCTCGCCGATGTGCTCTCCGCGAAAGACAGCGACACCGTCTTCTCCTTCTTCTGCCAGCACGCGGCGGATTTCGTGACGGACAGCGCCCGCGCGGCGGCCCTTGCCGGCGACATCGCCCGCGCCGACCGCCTCGCGCAACTCTCGTCGCAACTCGGCGAGCGCATCGCCATCGCGCAGGGCTACAATCTCGATCGCAAGCAGACGATCATCACCGTGCTCGACGATATCCGGGCGGCGCTATAGGCGCGTCGCGTGTTCACGCCACAGTTCCGGCATAGTCGAATGAAAGCGTGAGCCAGAAACGGACAGGGGTCTAATGCCGGCAATTCTTTTGTACGGTCTGGATTTCTTACTGGGCTCCCATTGACGTCGCCGCCGCAGAAGAAAGCAGAGACGGCACGACATTTACCGTGCAGGCAGCCTTTCTGCCGAAGGACGACGATCCGGTCATCAACGCAGCGACGTGCAAGATCGGCCAGACGTGTCGGATTCTTTATGAAAAGCAGCACGATATCGGCCTGTCCCTGGAAGTTTGGCAAAACAACGATCATCCATGTCTTGTGCAGAAAATCTCTTTGGACTGCGGCTTGGATGACTGTTCATTTGAAAATGGCCGCTCGGAAATGGATTTCGGGGATGATCGTCGGTTCACTGTGTTCGAGGAACCCGAGAGTGGTGTCGAAACCCTCCTCGTTCTGAAGGCCAGGCCGAAGATCGGTGATGTTCTTTTGGTCTTGCCAGCGCTTGGCCGGAATTGTCTTGGACGGGAAGTGCAGTGACAAGTCGGAAAGGCACTCATGGGAAACTTGCTGTTTCCCTCTGCGGCGGCATGGTCTAATACCTTGCGGCAACGCACAACCGAAAACAGAACGTAGCCTTCATGACCGACACGTCCCGCTTCTACATCACGACCGCCATTTCCTATCCGAACGGCAAGCCGCATATCGGCCATGCCTATGAGTTGATCGCCACGGATGCGATGGCGCGCTACCAGCGGCTGGACGGACGCGATGTCTTCTTTCTGACGGGCACGGACGAGCACGGCCAGAAGATGCAGCAGACCGCACGCAAGGAGGGCATTACGCCGAGGGAACTGGCTGATCGGAATTCGAAAGAATTCAGGGATATGGCCGTTCTTCTTAATGCATCGAACGATGATTTCATCCGCACCACGGAATATCGCCATTACGAAGCCTGCGCCGAGATCTGGCGCCGGATGGAAGCCAATGGCGACATCTACAAGGGCGGTTATGCCGGATGGTATTCCGTCCGCGACGAAGCCTATTATCAGGAGAGCGAAACCGAGAAGCGCGACGACGGCGTTCGCTACGGCCCGCAGGGCACGCCTGTCGAATGGGTGGAAGAGGAGAGCTACTTCTTCAAGCTCTCGGCCTATCAGGACAAGCTTCTGAAGCACTATGAGGACAACCCTGACTTCATCGGCCCGGCCGAGCGCCGCAACGAGGTCATCTCCTTCGTCAAGTCCGGTCTCAAGGATCTGTCGGTCTCGCGCACGACCTTCGACTGGGGCATTCCGGTTCCGGGCGATCCGGATCATGTGATGTATGTCTGGGTGGATGCGCTGACCAACTACATCACCGCAACCGGCTACCTGACCGATCTCGAGGGGCCGCGCGCAAAGTACTGGCCGGCGAATATCCACATCATCGGCAAGGACATTATCCGCTTCCACGCCGTCTATTGGCCGGCCTTCCTGATGTCGGCGGGCCTGCCCCTGCCGGAACGGGTCTTCGCGCATGGCTTCCTGCTCAACAAGGGCGAGAAGATGTCGAAGTCGCTCGGCAACGTCGTGGACCCGGTCAACCTCGTCAGCCATTTCGGCCTCGATCCGATCCGCTACTTTTTCCTGCGCGAAGTCTCTTTCGGCCAGGACGGAAGCTATAGCGAAGAGGGCATCGCGACCCGCATCAACTCGGATCTCGCCAACGGCATCGGCAATCTCGCCAGCCGCTCGCTGTCGATGATCGTCAAGAACTGCGACGGCAAGATACCCGAATGCGGTGAATTGACGGATGCCGACCGTGCGATGCTGGCCTCCGTCGATGCGCTGCATGCGATCACGCGCGAGGACATGGGAAAGCAGCAGATCCACAAGGCGCTGGCGGCGATCATCGCGGTCGTGTCCGAGGCCGACCGTTATTTCGCGGGCGAGGCGCCCTGGGCCCTCAAGAAGACCGACCCCGTCCGCATGGGCACCGTGCTTTACGTTACGGCGGAAGTCGTGCGGCAGATCGCGATCCTGCTTCAGCCCTTCATGCCGGCATCGGGCGGCAAGCTGCTGGATCTCGTCGGCGCGGGCGCAGACAAGCGGGATTTCGCAGCACTGGGAGCCGCGGGCCGTCTGGTGAGCGGCACGCCGCTGGAAGCGCCCGCACCGGTCTTTCCACGCTACGTGGCGCCCGAGGCATAAGGCTGCCATGCTGATCGACACCCACTGCCATCTGGACTTTCCGGACTTCGCGGCGGAGCGGGACGATATCGTCGCGCGTGCGCACGCAGCCGGCGTGAAGCAGATGATCACCATCTCGACACGGGTGCGGAAGTTTCCGGAAATCCTGGCGATCGCCGAGACCTATCCGAGCGTGTTCTGCTCGGTCGGGACGCATCCTCACAATGCGGACGAGGAGCTGGATATCACGGTCGCGGAACTCGTGGCCTTGTCCCGGCATCCGCGCGTGGTGGCGATCGGCGAGGCGGGTCTCGATTACTTCTACGACAATGCGCCGCGTGATGCGCAGGCGATTGGCCTGCGGAACCACATTGCCGCCGCCCGGGAAACTGGCCTGCCGCTCGTCATCCACAGCCGCTCGGCGGACGAGGACATGGCGGCGATCCTGACGGAGGAAACGGGGAAGGGCGCCTTCCCCTTCCTGCTGCACTGCTTTTCCTCCGGGCCGGATCTCGCCCGTACCGGCGTGGAGCTCGGCGGTTACCTGTCCTTTTCGGGCATCCTGACGTTTCCGAAGTCCGAGGAGCTGCGCGAGATCGCCAAAACCGTGCCGCCTGAGCGCATGCTGGTGGAGACCGACGCACCCTACCTTGCGCCGAAACCGTTCCGCGGCAAGCGCAACGAGCCCGCCTATGTCGCGCACACGGCGGCTGTGCTGGCCGAGACGATCGGTGTCAGCACCGAGGACATCGCGCGCATGACCACCGAGAACGCTTTGCGCATCTTCTCGAAGATGCCGCGGGTGTAGCTGTGGTCTATCGGCGCCGCTTCACCATTCTCGGCTGCGGTTCATCCCCCGGCGTGCCGCGCATCACCGGCGATTGGGGCGCCTGCGATCCACAAAATCCGAAGAACCGGCGGACGCGTGCGTCCTTCCTGGTGGAGCAGTTCGGGCCGGATGGGGTGACGACCGTCGTCATCGATACTGGGCCGGATTTTCGCACCCAGATGATCGCAGCCGGCGTCGCCGAGATTGATGCCGTTCTCTATACGCATCCCCATGCCGATCATATCCACGGCATCGATGACATCAGGGGTTTCGTGCTGCAGAACCACCGTCAGGTGCCGATCTGGGCCGATGAGCCGACCATGGAGCGCATTCGCGAAGGCTTCGGCTACTGTCTCAAGACACCCGCCGGCAGCATGTATCCGCCGATCATCAAGGAGAATCTGATCGAGCCGAAGGACGCGCCAGTGACGATCCACGGGCGAGGGGGTGCCATGACGTTCCAGCCTCACCTCCAGGTGCACGGCCAGATCCACTCGCTGGGCTTTCGCATCGGCGATGTGGCCTACTGCTCCGATGTCAGCGATTTCCCCGAGGAAACCGTTCCGCGTCTGCACGGCCTCGACGTACTGATCATCGACGCGCTCCAGTATCGCTATCACTCCAGCCACCTGTCACTCAGCCAGGCGCTGGAATGGATCGAGCGATTGAAGCCGTCCCGCGCGGTCCTGACCCATATGCATGTGCCGCTCGATTACGACACCGTGCAACGGGAAACGCCCGATCACGTCGAGCCCGCCTATGACGGTCTGCGCTTCGAAATCACGTTGACCGCCGATCAGGTGAAGTAAGGCGCCAGATTCTTGCGGATTCGGTCGAGCACCGTGTCCTCGGAAAGATCGGGAACGAACGTCTTTCCCGTAATCTGTTCAAAGGCTTGGATGTAGACCTTGGAGGTCTGCTCGACCAGGTCGCGCGGGATTTCCGGGATCGGGTCCTTGTAGGGATCGCAGCGCTCGGTAACCCAGGCGCGCACGAAATCCTTGTCGAAGCTCGCCGGACGCCCGCCGGAGGCGAAACTTTTCTCGTAGCTGTCGGCAATCCAGTACCGGCTGGAATCCGGCGTATGGATCTCGTCCGCCAGCACGATACGGCCGTCCTTGTCCGTTCCGAATTCGTACTTGGTATCGACGAGGATCAGCCCGCGTTCGGCTGCGCGCGCCTGTCCACGCGCGAAGAGTGCCAGCGCATAGCGCGACACCGTTTCCCATTGTTCCGGTGTCAACAGGCCCTGGGCGAGGATTTCTTCGCCCGACAGCGGCTCGTCATGGCCGCCGTCGAAGGCCTTGCTGGTGGGCGTGATGATCGGCTCGGGAAGCTTTTCGTTGTCCCTGAGCCCATCCGGCAGCGTGATGCCGTACATTTCGCGCTCGCCCTTGCGATACTTGGTCAGGATCGACGTGCTGGTCGTGCCGGCCAGATAGCCGCGCACCACGATCTCGACCGGCAGGATATCCAGCCGCGTGCCGATCACCACATTCGGGTCCGGATAGGACTGGATATGGTTCGGGCAGATGTCGGCGGTTTCCTCGAACCAGTAGCGCGCCGTCTGGGTCAGAACCTGTCCCTTGAACGGAATGGCGGTCAGGATGACATCGAAAGCGCTGAGCCTGTCCGTCGCGATGATGATGCGGCGACCGTCCGGCAGGTCGTAATTCTCGCGAACTTTGCCGTTGTAGCGGTTCGGCAGTTCCGGAATGTAGGCGTCGGAGAGAATGCGCAAATCGCTCATGAGCAAGGCTTTCGCTGTTGGTTCCGTCTGCCGTTTCGCTTAAGGCTGGGAGAGGTTCCGGGTCAAGGCGGAAACCGGTTTTCCAGCGTCTTTGGCGAATTTCGTTAGATGGTTTGTTCCATAATCTATCTTATGTGATTTTCATGCCGGCCGAGGTACATTCTATTTCCAAGTGCGACATGCCAGTGATTTCAATGGCTTCACTTTGGAGATTTTGGCATGTCTCGATGCTATACGCAGATTACTCTCGCCGACCGGAGACGCCTCCATCAGCTGGTGGC
>Ga0102589_1000732_pt1 | contig 56368 bp, 52 predicted proteins | sample AraplaMF_Col_mLB_FD_76858 | JGI IMG/M metagenome (GOLD analysis project Ga0102589, IMG submission 76858) | Arabidopsis root microbial communities from the University of North Carolina, USA - plate scrape MF_Col_mLB | ecosystem: Host-associated > Plants > Roots > Endosphere | place: USA...
ATGGACGATGCGGTGTTCAACGCCGATTCCTCGCGTGCGCGTTCGCTGTCCAGCGCCATTCACGTCCGCCGCGCGCCGCAGGCCGGCTGCGCGCGCAGCACGGGGCAGTTGTCGATGGACCTGCTGGCGTCCTTCGCGATGGGCGATGTGAACCGCATCGCCGAAAGCGTGCACTGGCCCGGCCTTCGCCATCGCCAGGCACAGGTGGTGATGAACCGGCTCATGCAGCTGGCCCGGACGTCGCTGGTCGATGCCAGCTTCTGGCCGGGCCTGGGCGGTGGTAGCGCGGGCGCGATGCAGTTGACGTTCGATCACCCGACGCGCGTGATGGAAGTCGGCGTGGAACGTTACGCCGGTTGCTATTTCGTGCGGTTCTGAACGCCACGCGCGGATGTGCGATGCACGCACTGTCGGCCGGTGATCCGCCCCGCTAGTCTGCGCCGATGTCCGATCCGCTCTTCCGTTGGTCCGCCGCGCTCATCGCGCTGATGTCGCTTGCGTGGTGCGCGCCCGTCGCGGCCGAGGTACGCCACTGCGTGCTGCCCGACGGCCAGAGCGTGTTCACCGATCGAGGCTGCAACGAGGTCGGCGGCGTCGAGCAGGCGCAGCAAGGGCCGCCCGCGGGAGCTGTCGGCAATGTCGAGAAGAAGCGTGGTCCCGGCTGCGCCCGCAACATCGACGACCTGCTGGCCGAGATGAACAACGCCTTCAACGCGCACGACGCGAACAAGCTCGCCGGTGTCTATCACTGGGCCGGAATGTCCGGCAGCACCGCCTACAACGTGATGGAGCGACTGGACGCGATCGTGCAGCGACCGCTGGTCGACATCGTGCCGGTGATGCAGCAGGACAAGGCGATCGCGGCCGACACGGGGGCCGACGCCGGGGCTGCCCCGCCCTACCCCGCGTTCACGGAAGCCTCCGCGCCCGAGGCGTCGGCCGCGCCGCCGAAACCGCGCACCCCGGTGGCGGTGCGCGTCGACCAGACGCAGCAGAACGGTATCGCCGCGGTCCAGACCGTGTTCGGCCTGCAGAAACACTTCGGCTGCTGGTGGATCAAGGGCTGACTAACCCGGACCGGCAAGCCCCGGAGTTTGGGAAGCGGGCGCGGCGCGAGGCACAATAGCGGTTTCCCCCTGACGGAATGCCGCGATGCAATACCCCGACTGGATCTGGCACAACGGCGCGATCAAGCGCTGGGCCGACGCCACCACGCACGTCATGTCGCACGCGCTGCATTACGGCTCGTCCGTCTTCGAAGGCATCCGCTGCTACCAGACGCCCAACGGCCCGGTGATCTTCCGCCTGACCGACCACAACACGCGTCTGTTCGCCTCGGCCAAGATCTACGACATGGCGATGCCCTACTCGCTGGAGCAGATCAACGCGGCCTGCCGCGAAGTGCTCAAGGCGAACGAGAACACCACCGATTACCTGCGCCCGGTCGCATATCGCGGGCTGGGCGGCTTCGGTCTGTCCGCCGACACGCCGACCGACGTCGCCGTCGCCACCTGGAAGATGGGCCAGTACCTGGGCGCGAGCGTGCTCGAGCAGGGCATCGACGCCTGCGTGTCGAGCTGGCAGCGCTTCGCCCCGAACACCCTGCCGGCCGGCGCCAAGGCGGGCGGCAATTACCTGTCCGGCCAGCTGGTCGCGCGTGAAGCGCGCCGCCTCGGCTTCGGCGAGGGCATCGCGCTGGCGTCCACCGGCCTGCTGTCGGAAGGCGCGGGCGAGAACCTGTTCCTCGTGTTCGACGGCGCGCTGCACACCACCCCGGTCAGCGCCGCGCTGCTCAACGGGATCACGCGCAACACCATCATCACCCTCGCCCGCGACGCCGGCATCGAAGTGGTCGAACGCGACCTGCCGCGCGAATACCTGTACCTGTGCGACGAGCTGTTCATGTGCGGCACCGCGGCCGAGATCACCCCGATCCGTTCCGTCGACGGCCGCCAGGTCGGCACCGGCAAGCCGGGCTCGGTGACGCGCCGCGTGCAGGAGCTGTTCTTCGGCCTGTTCGATGGGAAGACGCCGGACAAGTACGGCTGGCTCGAATCGCTGTAAGCACGTATGCCTCAGCACCTAAAAAGGCGCCGGAAGGCGCCTTTTTAGTATGTGCGTGCATTCGCTGTCGTAGCCCGGGTAAGCGCAGCGCACCGCGCCATCATGCAGCTCGGTCGCTACGGCGATGAACGCGCCGCAGCGCGTTGCATCTTCAACGTGCGAGCGTTCTTGCGAGGCAGTCACGGCATCCCCGGGGGCGCTCCGCTTACCCGGGCTACAACCATGCGGGCTCCAACGCGTGACGGAACTTACGCCTTCGGAATCGAAATCACCGGCGAATCGAACGTCAGCGTCGCGATGACGCCGCGCGGACCACCCGGCCGCACCTGCACATCCCACGAGTACAACGCGCACAGGCGACGCACGATCGACAGACCGATGCCGCCGCCCTGCGAATGCCCCGCGTGCGTGCCGCGATAACCGCGCTGGAACAACTTGGCCGCGTCTTCCTCGCTCAGGCCCGGGCCGGAATCGACCACGTCGACCGAACGCCGGCCGATGCGCACCACCACCTCGCCTTCGGTCGTGTACTTCACCGCGTTGCCGATGAGGTTCCCCAGCGCCACCGATACCGCCGCTTCCGGCGCATCGACGATCAGGCTCGGCTCGCCATCCATCCGCAAATCCAGCGGCTTGCCGCCGAGCTGCGCACGATGCGCATCGAGCAACTGCTCGGCGACCTTCGAAACGTCTGTCGCGCCGTGGCCGCGCTCGTTGCGCGAGAGCAGCAACAACGCGCTGATCAGGTCCGTGCATTGCTGCTCTGCACGCTGGATGCGCTGCAGGCGGCTGCGCGTTTTCTCGTCGACGTCGGGGCGCGAAAGCAGCAGCTCGACCGCGCCCTTTATCACCGCCAGCGGCGTGCGGAGTTCGTGGCTGACGTCGGCATTGAACTCGCGGTCGCGCTGCACCACTTCGGTCAGGCGTTCGGCGTAGTCGTCCAGCGCTTCGGCCAGCTGGCCGACTTCGTCGCTCGGAAAATGCGAGGCGAGGCCTTCGGGCTCGGCGCTGCGGCCGGACTGCTTCAAGCGATTCGCAAGTTCGGTCACCGGGCTCATCACGCGCGAGGCCGACCACCAGCCCACCAGCAACGACAGCAGCGTGAATATGAAGACCGCCGCCCAGATCGCCCGCTGGAACTGCGCCTCGCCGCGCGTGGCCTGCGACATGTCGTAGGCCAGGAAGAACCACGCTTTCGGCGTCTTGCGCACGGCCAGCTTGTACGCGAACGGCTCGCCATTGGCGACGCCCGTCATCCCGTAAATGCCGTCGTGCAGTTCGTACCATTCCGGCCAGTTCACGCGTACCGAATCGATCTTGTCGATCGGATAGACGTAGGCGCGGATCTGGTCGACGGCGAACTGCGGATTGTCCGGATCCAGTTCGAACTGGCGCGCGGCCATTTCGATGTTCCGGTTCATCACGTCCTCGACCAGCTGGTTCTCCACGCGGTTGCGCGTCCAGTTGGTCGCCCACGCGAACAACGCGGTCAGGCCGAAGCCCAACAGCACGAACGCAAGGATGATTCGGCTGCGAAGCTGCCGACGGAAGCGCGTTCGCCTGCGCGGTGGCGTGGGCTCCTGCGTCGGCTCCTCTGCCATCGCGTCAGCCGTTGTCGGGCGCGGCGATGCGGTAACCGATGCCATGTCGGGTCTGGATCAGCGGCACGTCGAAGGGCTTGTCCACCACCGCACGCAGGCCGTGGATATGCACGCGCAGACTGTCCGAATCCGGCAGCTCCTCGCCCCACACGCGGGTTTCCAGTTCCTGGCGCGTCACCACCGCCGGCGAGGCTTCCATCAGCGCCTGCAGGATCTTCAGCGCGGTCGGATTCAGTTGCAGCAGCTTGCCCTGGCGGCGCACTTCGAGCGTGTCGAGGTTGTATTCCAGGTCGGCGACGTTGAGCACCCGCGTCTGCACGCCGCGACCGCGGCGCGAGAGCGCGTTCAGGCGCACTTCCACTTCCTGCAGCGCGAAGGGCTTGATGAGGTAGTCGTCGGCGCCGGAATCGAAACCAGCCAGCTTGTTTTCCAGCGAGTCGCGCGCGGTGAGCATGAGCACCGGCGTCTGCTTGCGCGCTTCGTTGCGAAGCTTGCGGCAGACCTCCAGGCCGTCGAGGCCGGGAAGGTTGAGGTCGAGGACGATCGCGTCGAAGTCATGGACCACGGCCAGATGCAGGCCGGTGACGCCGTCGGCGGCGAAGTCCACGGTATGGCCGCGGTCCTCGAGAAAGTCGCCGAGGTTCGCAGCGATGTCCTGGTTGTCTTCGATGACGAGAATGCGCATGTGACCTTTCCTGGGTAATGAGCCTTCGACCTGCGCGCGCCGCTGCGGTTCCGCAACGGAGGGAGAACTGAATGCGCGCGCGGCGTTGTCGGGGAGCTTAACGATTCTGCCAGAGCCTTCGAAGTGCACCGATCACCACGCACTGACGCCGCAACGCACGTTTGCGACCAGAGCAAGGAACGAAGTAAGCCGCGCCCGACAGCCAGGCAAACAAAGGCCCAGACACGGGGCCACCGTGCCTGGGCCAAAAAGGTATTGCCCCGATTACCGTAACCTGCATCGACCCATTGCTGACGAGGAAGAGCGGCAGTGCTGCGGTAGGGACAGGCTACGCCGATTTCGATTAAACCCGCGTTAAAAACGGGCGTTAAATCGATGTTATTCAGCGTTGAAAATCGCCGCTGAACGCGTCCAGATCGAAGAACTTCCCCGAACGTGCCGACATCCGCCGCGAACGCCAGACTCAGCGGGTGGCGGCGCGTTTGGGCGCTTTACGCCGGACCCGGTCGGCCAGATAGGTGACGATCTCCCCGGCCACGTCCACGCCGCTGGCCTCCTCGATGCCTTCCAGTCCAGGCGACGCATTGACCTCCAGCACCAGCGGACCGCGCTTGGAGCGGATGAGATCCACGCCGGCGATGCCGAGTCCGAGCACGCGTGCGGCGCGGATTGCGACATCTTCTTCGGCTGCGCTGGCGCTGACGCCCTTGGCCGTGCCGCCGCGATGCAGGTTCGAACGGAAATCGCCCTTGGGCGCCTGGCGCTTCATCGTCGCCACCACGCGGCCGCCGACCACGAAGCAGCGCAGGTCCGCGCCGCGCGCTTCCTCGATGAACTCCTGCACCAGGAAGTTCGCGTAGAGGCCGCGCAGCGCCTCGATCACACCCTGCGACGCCGACAGTTTCTCGGTCAGCATCACGCCGGCACCCTGCGTGCCCTCGTTGAGCTTGATGACATGCGGCGGGGCGCCAAGCATCGACAGCAGGTCGTGGGTGTCGTCGGGGTTGTCGCCGAAGACCGTCGTCGGCAGGCCGATCCGTTCGGCCGCCAGCAGCTGGTGGCAGCGCAGCTTGTCGCGCGCGCGCAGCACGGCGTCGGAGGAATTGGGCGTCAGCGTGCCCATCAGTTCGAACTGGCGCAGCACCGCCGAGCCATAACGCGTGATCGACGCACCGATGCGCGGGATCACCGCCTGGTAGCCGGAAATCGGCTTGCCCTTGTAGCGCATGCTGAACCCGTCGCTGGCGATGCGCATGTAACAGCGCAGCGGGTCCAGCACGCGAACGCTATGCCCCTGGTCGCGCGCGGCTTCCACCAGGCGGCGTGTCGAATACAGCTTGCTGTTGCGCGAGAGGATCGCCAGTTTCATGAAGGGCGGCGGTGTGGGGGAAGTGTGGGAAAGGGAAGCGGCTCGCCGGGGGCGGCGGGACGCGAGACGACGCCCGGCTCGCGCCGGCTGGATCGGCCATGCAGGAACGAACGCCCCGGATCCACCGTGAACGCGCGCGCCAGCGCGGTGCGGCCGAGCAGCATCGGGAAGAGCATCCCGCGACGATCGGACAGGTTGATTTCAATCTCGCGTTCGACCCCGGCCAGCGCCAGCGTCGTGCGCACGAAGACACGCCGGGTGCAGTGGCCGCCGGAGTCGGTGACCTCGCGTTCGTCGAACACCGGCGCCGCCGCTTCGATCATGCGCGCGCCATGCCCCGGACTGAGGCAGAAACCGACCCACGGTTCGCCGCGCTCGGTGAAGCGCCACTGCGTGTCCACGTGGAGTGCCGAACTGCGCGCGCCGCTGTCCACCTTCGCGCGCAACCGCCCGATACCCAGTTCCGGCAGGGCTATCCACTCACGCCAGCCGAGCACGACTTTACTGCTTGCCATCGCGCCTCCAGGACCTCGCCTGAAAGACAAAAACGGCGGCCACTGTAAAGCAGGCCGCCGTCGCAATTGTTTGGAGCGGGTGATGGGAATCGAACCCACGCTAGCAGCTTGGGAAGCTGCAGTTCTACCATTGAACTACACCCGCGTCGCGATGAAGTCTATGCCCCCGTATGGAGGCTTGGCAACGCGACGCCCGGGAAGTCTTCGCGGGCGCCGCGTGCCGGTTCAGCGTGCTTCGATCAGAACCCGCCGCCGAAGCTGACGAACAGCGTCGCGTCGTTGCCGCCCTTCTGGCCGACCGTGAGGTTCGCACCGATGTCGGTGCGCAGGCCGAACATCTCCGTGCGCGCGCCCATCACCAGCGTGCCGTAATCCTGGTCGTATTCCAGGCCGCGCACGGCGTAGGCGCCGACGCCGGGCAGCGAACGCAGCGAGGCGGTGGCTTCCTTCGGGGAGTCCTCGAACTCGTGGTCGTAGGTCAGCTTGGCGTACGGCTGCAGATGTTCGTTGATCGCATAGTTGACCTGCCAGCCGAGGCTGCCGATCAGGGAGTCGAAGGTCTGGTCGCCGTAGGACAGCGCGGTGGCCTCGTTGCTGTTCTCGTCGAAGCCGTCGACGTCGATCGACTGCGAGACCAGCTGCATGACCGGACCGTGCTTGAGCGAACCCTCGCCGAAGTTCCAGCCGGCGGCGATCGCGGCGGTCAGGTTGGTGCCGTCGGTCGAACCGCTGTGCACGCGCGAAGCCGGGCCGAGGTTCACGCGGCGGTCGATGTCGTACGACACCCAGGTGTAGCTCAGCTGGCCGTTGATCCACGCCGAACCCGACGCCCAGGCGAGGTAGCCGCCGAGGGTGGCGTCGTCCTGGTCCCACTGGCCGCGATTGAGGCCCCAATCCATCTTCTGCTGGCCCCAGCCGGCGAAGCCGCCGTACACGAGGTTGCCGCTGGCCCAGTCGAGGCCGGCGGTCAGCGTCGGGCCGAAGCCGTCGTAGTTGTCGCCGCCGCCGTAGCGCTGCGAATCGCCGCGCACGTCGGCCCACCAGCGCATGCCTTCGACTTCCGGACGCGTGGCGGCATTGGCGCCGACGCGTTCGGCGCGGGCACGGCCGACCATCGCTTCGCTATGCGGCAGCACGGCGATCTGGCGCGGCGCTTCCAGCAGCGACAGCGCGTAGTCGGCGAGGATCTCGTGCGCCTTCAACGAGGGGTGCACGCCGTCGGCGAACGCGTAGGTGTTCGGCGCGTCCGGCGTGGCGTAGGTGCCCGGGTTGCAGGTGATCGACTGCGCGGTGATCTGCGGGTTGCAGGCCGTGCCGGTGGTGTTGGTGATGCCGTACGGCGTCGGGTTGGCGACGATTTCCTGCAGCAGGTGGAAGGTGTCGACCGGGATGAAGCGCGCACCGGCCGAAGCCAGGCCCGCATACAGGCCGTTGTTGTAGCTGGTCGCCAGCGCGGTGCCGGCGGCCATGGCGGCGGCGCCCTGCGCGCGGAACTGCGGCGTGATGCCCAGGTCCGGCACGTTCGGCACGAGGATGTACTGCGCGCCCGCGTTCTGCAGCGTCATCACGTTGGTGACCTGGCCGGTCACCGCCGCGCCCACGATGGCCTGCGCCTGCGCCGGAGCGGCGGCCGCGGCGAACAGGTCGTTCGCGCCGCCCCACACGGTGTAGAGCGCGTTCGGATCGGCCTTGCCGCCGGTGGCGGTGAGGTAGCGCGCGATCTGAGAACGCAGCGACAGCGTCGGCAGCTGCGGCGTCAGGCCCGCGCGGTCGGTGCTGACCATCGCGCCGCCGATGGCGTAGTTGGTGCCGCCGGCGTTGAACGCATTGGCATTGGTGCCCAGTTCGGTGGCGAGGTTTTCAGACCACACCAGACCCGGGTTGGTCGTGAAGCGGCCCAGCAGCGCGCCCGAGGCGCCGGCCTGGGCGATGATCGCCGGGCGGAAGTAACCCGCGTCCGTCAGGCTGTCGCCGAAGAACACGGTCTGCGAATAGTCCTGCGCGAAAGCCGGTGCGGTCGCCAACGCGAGGGCGGCGGCAAGCACGGAGCGGACGGGTTTGATCATCTTCGATTCCTTGGTGGATGGTCTTGGTTGGACGAGCCGGTTGGATCGGGACAGCGGGATCCGGGATACATACGCCCGCGGATGGCGGCATCGAAGCATGCGGCGTGAGCGCACTCACGCCGCACTGCGTCAAAAACCGTGCCGGCTGGCCCACCGCGGCGGCGAGGGGCGACAATACGCGAATGCAGATCCAATTGAACGGCGAGCCGCGCGCGATCGCGGCGCAGACCACCGTGCTCCAGCTCGTGCAGGCCGAAGGGCTCGGGGAGCGCCGCGTCGCGGTGGAAGTCAACGGCGAAATCGTCCCGCGCGGAAGGCATGCGGAACACGCGCTTTGCGAGGGGGATCGGGTCGAAATCGTGCATGCACTTGGCGGCGGGTGAGGCAATACGACGACCGACACAGCGCTTTCGTAGCCCCGGGTAAGCGAAGCGCACCGGGGGTGGGCGTGACAGCTCCCGGTGCGCTTCGCTTACCCGGGCTACGGGAGAGCGGCTTCGCCCCGAGTCAGGTCAGGGATGGCACTGCTAAACCCCCTGTATAGCGCTGCTAAACTAGCCCGATGACCGCACCGCACTCCCCCACGTTCCCGGCCGATCCGCTCGTGATCGCCGGCAAGGCCTACGCGTCGCGCCTGCTCACCGGCACCGGCAAGTTCACCGACCTCGAACAGACCCGCCTGGCCACCGAAGCCGCCGGCGCGCAGATCGTCACCGTCGCGATCCGCCGCAGCAACATCGGCCAGAACCCCGGCGAGCCGAACCTGCTCGACGTCCTCCCGCCCGACCGCTACACGATCCTGCCCAACACCGCCGGCTGCTACACCGCCGACGATGCGGTGCGCACCTGCCGCCTCGCGCGCGAACTGCTCGACGGCCACACGCTGGTGAAGCTGGAAGTGCTGGGCGACCAGAAAACCCTCTACCCCGACGTCGTGCAGACGCTCTCCGCCGCCGAGCTGCTGGTGAAGGACGGCTTCGACGTGATGGTCTATACCTCCGACGATCCGATCCTCGCCAAGCGCCTGGAAGAGATCGGCTGCGTCGCCGTGATGCCGCTGGCCGCGCCGATCGGTTCGGGTCTGGGCGTGCAGAACAAGTACAACCTGCTGGAAATCGTCGAGAACGCGAAGGTGCCGATCATCGTCGACGCCGGCGTGGGCACCGCGTCGGATGCCGCGATCGCGATGGAACTGGGCTGCGACGGCGTGCTGATGAACACGGCGATCGCCGGCGCGAAGGATCCGGTGCTGATGGCGCACGCGATGAAGCTCGCCGTGGAAGCCGGCCGCGCCGCGTTCAAGGCCGGACGCATCCCGCGCAAGCGTTTCGCGTCTGCTTCCTCGCCGGTGGATGGACTCATCGGCTGATGAGCGATACCCCGCCCAAAGGCAAGCTTCCGCCCAAACCCTTCACCCTCGAGGAAGGCCGCCGTCAGGTCCGCAGCTTCGTGCTGCGCCAGGGCCGCTTCACCGAGGCGCAGCAGCGCGCGTTCGACACGCTCTGGCCGCGCTATGGCCTCGATTACACCGGCACGCCGCGCGATTTCGACGCCGCCTTCGGCCGCAAGGCGCCGCGCGTGCTGGAGATCGGCTTCGGCAACGGCGAAGCGCTGCGCTACGCCGCGCAGCACGACAAGGCGCGCGATCTGATCGGCATCGAAGTGCACGCGCCCGGCGTCGGTCGCCTGCTCAACGCGCTGGCGCAGGACGAAGCCGACAACGTCCGCCTCTACCACCACGACGCGGTGGAAGTGCTGCGCAACGAGATCGCGGACGGCTCGCTCGACGAGGTCCGCATCTACTTCCCGGATCCGTGGCACAAGAAGCGCCACAACAAGCGCCGTCTGGTCCAGCCCGAGTTCGCGAAGCTGATCGTGACCAAACTGGCGCCGGATGGCCGCTTGCACCTCGCCACCGATTGGCAGGACTATGCCGAGCAGATGTGGGACGTGCTCGACGCCACGCCCGGACTGGTCAATCGCGCCGGTCCCCGCGGCAGTGTGGAGCGACCGCAGTGGCGGCCACAGACCCATTTCGAGACGCGCGGCCAGAAGCTCGGCCACGGTGTGTGGGACCTTCTGTACGACAGGAGCCGGGATTCGTGATTCGGGATTCGGGACTGGAAAACTCCCGCGATCGTGATCCCTTCCCGGCCCGCGTCGTGACCGACGTGTGCGACCGCATCAACGAATCCCGAATCCCGAATCTCGAATCCCGGATCTGATGGACACCGCGCTGACGCTCACCACCGACATGAAGCTCGTGCTCGGGCTGGTGGGCTTCACGATGGTGATGTTCCTCTTCGAACGCATCCGCGCCGATGTCGTCGCGCTCGTCGTGCTGGTGCTGCTGGGCCTGTCGGGCCTGGTCGAACCCGACGAGCTGTTCAACGGTTTCTCCGGTAACGCCGTCATCAGCATCGTGGCGACGATGATCCTCGGCGCAGGTCTTGATCGCACCGGCGCGCTGAACCGCCTCGCCGGCTGGCTGCTGCGGCGCTCGCGCGGCATGGAAGACCGGCTGCTGATCCTCACCAACGCCGTGGCCGGCATCAATTCCTCGATCATGCAGAACCCGTCGGTGATGGCGCTCTACATGCCCGTCGCCGCGCGCTTGTCCTCGCGCACCGGCATCGCGATGCCGCGCCTGCTGCTGCCGCTCGCCGCGGCCATCGTGATGGGCGGCGCGCTGACGATGGTCGGCAACTCGCCGCTCATCCTGCTCAACGACTTGCTGATCGCGGCCAACAGCAACCTGCCCTCCGGTGCGGCGACGCTGGAACCGCTGAAGATGTTCGCGCCGCTGCCGATCGGTCTGGCATTGCTGGCCGCATCGCTCGCGTATTTCCATTTCTTCGGCGACAAGCGCCTGCGCCACGACGACGACGGCACCGGCGCCACGCCCGCGCGCACGCAGAGCTATTTCGCCAAGGCGTACGGCATCGACGGCGACGTGTACGAGATGACCGTCACCGCCGACAGTCCGCTGGTCGGCATGTCGCTGGGCGAAGCCGAGGCGCTGCACCACGCGCCGCTGCTGCTGGCGCTGAAGAGCGATGGCGAAGCGCGCCTCGCGCCGCCGGCCGACACGCGCATCTGGGTCGGCAGCGTGCTCGGTGCGATGGGCCCGAAGCAGCAGGTCAGCGACTTCGCGCAGAACCATTTCCTGCGTCTGTCCTCGCGCCTTCGCACGTTCGGCGACCTGTTCAATCCCAGCCGCGCGGGTATTTCCGAAGCGGTGGTGCCGGCGACGTCGAAGTTCATCGGCAAGAACGGCCGCGACCTGCAGCTGCGCAAGCAGATGGGCCTGAGCCTGCTGGCGATCAACCGCGACAAGACCGTGCTGCGCGAGAACGTGCGCGACGTGAACCTGCGCGCCGGCGACATGCTGGTCTTCCACAGCATCTGGACCGACCTGCACGAAGCCGCCGCGAGCAAGGACCTGGTCGTCGTCACCGACTACCCCAAGGGCGAACAGCGCCCGCACAAGTTCAAGATCGCGATGGCGATCTTCGCCGTCTCGATGCTGCTGGCGTTGTCGTCGCGTTTGCCGGTGTCGATCGCGCTGATGACCGGCGTGGCCGGCATGCTCATCGCCGGCGTGATCCACATCGACGAAGCCTACGCGGCGATCAACTGGAAGACCGTCTTCCTGATGGCGTGCCTGATTCCACTGGGCTGGGCGATGGATTCCAGCGGCGCGGCGGCGTGGGTCGCCGGCCACACCATCGAGCGATTGCCCACCGGCACGCCGGTGTGGCTGCTGGAAATCCTCGTCGGTTTGTTCACGACATTGTTCTCGCTGGTGATAAGCCACGTCGGCGCGACCATCGTCACGGTGCCTTTGGCGATCAACCTCGCGCTCGCGGCCGGTGGCAATCCGACGGCGTTCGCGCTGATCGTCGCGTTGTCGGCATCGAACAACTTCATGACCGCGTCGAACCCGGTCATTTCGATGATCACCGGCCCTGCCGGCTACAGCGGCAAGGAACTTTGGAAGATCGGCGGCCCGCTGTCGCTGATCTATACGATCGTCGCGGTGGCGATGGTCAACCTGATGTATTGATCGTTACGCACCGGTCGGGCGTTGCCGACCGACAAGGGGAAAGTCATGCGTTCGTTCCGATTCGCCGCACTCCTCGCGGCGAGCGTTTTCTTCTTCCCGTATTCGCAGGCCGCCACGCCCATGACCGTCACGCTCAGCACCCGCACCACGCTCAACCTCGACGCCGCCAAAGCGATAGTGGCAGCGGCCGAAGCCGAAGCGCAGCGGCAGCAGTTGCGCGTGACGATCGTGGTGGTCGACGACGCGGGCCGCACGCTGCTGCTGCAACGCATGGACGGCACGCCGAACTCCAGCGTCGACGTCGCCACCGCGAAGGCGCGCCATGCGATCAACTATCGCCGCGATACGGTGTTCCATCAGGACCTGCTGGAGAAGCAGGCGCTTGCCGTGCTCGCGCTTCCCGACTCGCTGCCGATCGAGGGCGGCGTGATGCTCAAGCATGGCGATGAAGTGATCGGCGCGATCGGTGTGTCCGGTGCGGCGTCGAACAAGGATGGAGAGATCGCGCGTGCCGGTGCTGCGGTGCTGGTGGGTTCGAAGGTGCTGTGATTCGGGATTCGGGATTCGGGATTCGGGATTCGGGATTCGGGATTCGGGATTCGTGATTCGTGATTCGTGATTCGTGAACGATGATCCGGGTTGTGTGAAGCGAACGAACATCCGATCACGCCAATCTTTGTAATCCGTCATCCCGGCGAAGGCCGGGACCCAGGCCCGTAACACATGGGCACTCCGACACCGCACCGACACCGACACCGACAACAACATCACCGTCATTCCAGCGAAAGCTGGAACCCATCTTGATCTGCGACTCTCGCAACGGGTCAAGCAACAGCGCAGCGCTGTACTGCAATGACTGTTCGCCACCGGCCCTTCGTTGCCCCTCACCCCAACCCCTCTCCCGAAGGGAGAGGGGCTTAAAAGCCCGTCGCCCCATCAAGACCATCAAGACCGCTCTTGTAGCCCGGGTAAGCGAAGCGCACCCGGGAGCCCGTAGCGCACAAGCGGCAATGTCGCATTGCTCGAAAACGACGTTTCGGTTTCTTATGGCCGAAGGTGCTGAACACACCCTCATCAGCGGATCCGACCGCGTCCGATAACGCGGCATCTCTGTAGTTCGGAGATCGCCATGCCTTCCCGCCTTTCCTCATTCAAACCCCGCCGCCTCACCATCAGCCGAAGCGGCTACGCACTCCGACGTTTCACAGGGCCGCGTCCCGCCGTTCCGTACATCCGCCTGCGTGGCTATTGGCTCGCCGAAGCCGGTTTCGCGGCGGGCGAACGCATCGACGTAATCATCGCCGAGCGGTCGATCACCATCGTTCCCGCCGATTCTGGTTCGTGATGATCGCGGTTTTCTGCAAGCGACAGCGGCTGATACCCGGGTGCGCTTCGCTTACCCGGGCTACAAGGGCTACAAGGGCGAATGCATCAGGCCGCGCCCGACGCCCTCGCCACCACCAGCGCCCACATCGCCAGCACGGCGACGAAATTGATGGTGAACACCAGCCCGCGAAGTCGCACGTTCGCGGTGGCGATCTGCACGAGGCTGTGCAGCACGCGGCCGATGACGAATACCCACGCCAAGGCCACCGGAAGCGGGCCGGACGTGTTGAGCACGATCAACACCACGCACGCGACGTGGAAGAACAGCGGCCACTCGAACTGGTTCGACAGGTTCGCGCTGATGCGCGGTTCGACCTTCGCCCACGGATTGCTGCCATCCGCGCGACGGCCGATGCCCCAGACCGCAGGGGGCGCGCGCGGCCGTCAGCAGCACATAGAGGAACGCGGCGAGCGCCACATGCGCCGCCATCGGAAAGATCAACGGGTTCGCCACGACGCTTCCTTATCGTTGATGCGAACGGCGAACGCGCATCAGCCCGCGTTCCCGCCCAACCATACCGCCCCATCGCGCACGCTCACATTCACCGCGCGCAGCGATTCGCCGCGACACGGCCCGGCCACGCATTCGCCACCAGTGAGCTCGAAACTCGCCCCATGCGCCGCGCAGACGAGGAATCCGTCCTTGCTCTTGAGGAATTGCCCCGGCGCCCAGTCGAGGCGGCGGCCGGCGTGCGGGCAGATGTTGAGCCAGGCCCGGACGTGATCGCCGTCACGATACACAATCAGGCTTTCCGCATCGCCGTCGAGGACCGCCTCGACCTCGGCGAAAGCCCCGTCGGGCAAGCGTTCCAGCGTCACGAGCGGGTCCGCTGGCGGGGCCGCTTCGTTCGAAATGCTTAACGAAGTTCTCACACCCTCGCTCATGGCTGGCCCGATACTCGCCTCCCCGGCGCTTGTTGCCGCATTGTGTCACCGCCCGCAGATGTTCGCCCAGACCTTCCGTTTCGGTACCTCCCATTTCCATTCGCGCGTGCGTTCGGCCTTCGAGCCGCGCAAGCCGCGTCATCGCCTGCTGCGTTTCGCGCTCGGCGTGGTCGGCCTGGGCGTGCTCGCGGTGCTGGTGGCGTTCTCGGTGGCGCTGGGGGCGGCGATGATCGTCGCCGGCATGCTCTACAAGCTTTGGAAGACGCGCGGCAAGCGTCTTGCCCGTGCGCAGCAGGATGCCCGCATCGTCGAAGGCGAGTTCCGCGTCGTCGATGCGCCGGTGATCGAACGTCCGCGTTCGCAGACCAGCCTCTAATCCCGCATGAGCGACGTGATCGCGGCACTGCCGCAGCCGCGCGTCCCGGTCCGCGGCACGGACCAGACCTTCCCCGTACACCGCATCTATTGCGTCGGCCGCAACTTCGCCGACCACGCACGCGAAATGGGCGCTGCCGTTCCGGCCGCGGGCGCCGATCGCGGCACGCCGGTGTTCTTTCTCAAGCCTGCCGACGCGATCGCACTGCAGCCCGAAGTGCCGTACCCGCCCGGTACGCAGGACCTGCATCACGAAGTCGAACTCGTCGTCGCGCTCGGCAAGGACGCGCCTGCGGGCGTGCTCGATCCGAAGGACGCGATGCCCCTGGTCTACGGTTATGCCGTCGGCCTGGACCTCACCCGCCGCGACCTGCAGGGCGCCGCCAAGGCCAAGGGCCTGCCATGGGATACCGGCAAGGCGTTCGACCACGCCGCGCCGATCAGCGCCATCGTGCCGGCCAGCGACGTGGGCGAACTCGGCGAGCGCACGCTCAGCCTCCGCATCAACGGCGAGACGAAGCAGCACGGCTCGCTCGCCGACCTGATCTGGACGGTGCCCGACATCCTGCACGAGCTGTCGAAGCTGTACGCATTGCGTGCGGGCGACCTCATCTTCATGGGCACGCCCGCCGGCGTCGGCCCGCTGCAACCGGGCGACCGTTTCCATGCGGTGCTTGAAGGCATCGCCGAGCATTCCGGGACGATCGTCACCGGTCGGACGGTATAGTCCGAAGCCACGCGGTCCGCGCCGCATACACGTCAACGCCGGAGACCACGACGCCATGGGCCTGATCACCGAATTCAAGGAATTCATCTCGCGCGGCAACGTCGTCGACCTCGCCGTCGGTGTCGTGATCGGTGCGGCGTTCGGCAAGATCGTGACGGCGCTGGTGGATGGCATCGTCATGCCGGCGATCGGCGCGTTCACCAAGGGCGTGAGCGTCAGCGACTGGAAATACGTCATCAAGCCGGCGCAGCTGGATTCGGCCGGCAAGGAAGTCGCGGCCGAACTGGCGATCCGCTACGGCATGTTCGTGCAGACGATCATCGACTTCCTGCTGATCGCGCTGGTGATCTTCCTGATCTTGAAGGCCTACAACCGCATGCGCGCGCCTGCCGCTGCGGCGGCGGTTTCGGAAGAAGTGCTGCTGCTACGCGAGATTCGCGACGAGTTGAAGAGCAAGGGTTGAGGTTCGCCGCTCAAACCACCCCGGCCTTGGACGGGATGCGGGCTTTCAAGCCCCTCTCCCATCGGGAGAGGGGTTGGGGTGAGGGGCAACGAAGCGGAAGCGGTGACCTGTGTTTGCGGTACAGCGCTGCGTTGTTGCTTCTACATTCGTATCTGCGGCAAATCCTGAAAATCAACATGGGTTTCAGCTTTCGCTGGAATGACGGAGTCGGCGCTGGTGGCGTGACAGCCTGGGTCCCGGCGTTCGCCGGGATGACGGTTTCCTTCAAGCGCCCCTGCGCAGCGCCGGCGCGTACTGCCACACCCGGCAAATCCCCCCTGCCCACTGCGTGACTGACGACACCCTGCCTTCCGGCTGCGAGTTGCTACCCTCGCGGCTCATCGTCGCTTTTTCGACGTCACGTCTTTCTTGAACCGGGGGAGTTGTAGATGCGCGCAATGCTGTCGGTGGCCATCGCCACCTGTCTGTTCGCCACCGCCGCAATGGACACGTTCGCCGCGGAACGCGAGACGCGCATCCCCGACAAGGCCATCGCCACCGCCACGCAGCTGCGCGAGACCGCGCTGAAGAGCGACCTGGGCTACCGCATCACCGAGTCGCTGACGACCGAAGTCGGCCCGCGCCTGGCCGGCAGCGAAGCCGATGCCCGCGCGGTGGCCTGGGCCGTGGCCAAGTTCAAGGAACTGGGTTTCGACAAGGTCTGGACCGAGCCGGTCACTTTCCCGAAGTGGGAACGCCGCAGTGAATCGGCCCACGTCGTCGGCGCGAACGCGCAGCCGCTGCACCTGACGGCGCTGGGCGGCAGCCCGGCGGGCAACGTGGAAGGCGAAGTCGTGCGCTTTTCCGACCTCGCCGCGCTGGAAGCCGCACCCGCCGGTTCGCTCGCCGGCAAGATCGCCTTCATCGACTACAGGATGGAACGTGCCCGCGACGGCGCCGGCTACGGCCCGGGCTCGCGCGTGCGCAGCAAAGGCCCGTCGGCGGCGATCCGCGCCGGCGCGATCGGCTATCTGATGCGTTCGGCCGGTACCGACTCGCACCGCAACCCGCACACCGGCATCACCCGTTTCGACGACGGCCTGACGCCCATCCCCTCCGCCGCCCTCGCGGTGCCCGACGCCGACCAGCTCGGCCGCCTGCTCGCGCTCGGCAAGCCGGTGACGGTGAAGCTCGCGCTGGATTGCGGCTGGGACGGCACGTACACCTCGCAGAATGTCATTGGCGAAATCCGCGGCAGCAAGAAGCCGGACGAAGTCGTCGTGATCGGCGGCCACCTGGATTCATGGGACCTCGGCACGGGCGCGATCGACGACGGCGCCGGCGTGGGCCTGACGATGGCCGCCGGCAAGCTGATCGGCGACCTCAAGCAGCATCCGGCCCGCACGATCCGCGTGGTGGCGTTCGCCAACGAGGAACAGGGCCTGCACGGCGGCAAGGCTTACGCCGCCGCGCACATGAAGGACGTCGCCAGGCACCAGATCGGCGCCGAAAGCGACTTCGGCGCGGGCCGCATCTACGCCTACTCCAGCTCCGCGCCGGACTATGCGAAGGCCGCCGAGGCGCAGATCGCGCAGGCGCTGGCGCCGCTGGGCATCGAGTACACGCCGGGCCAGGGCGGCCCGGGCCCGGACGTCGGCCCCTCGGCCGAGAAGGGCATGGCCTGGGCGCGCCTGGCCCAGGACGGCACGGATTACTTCGATCTTCACCACACCCCCGACGACACCTTCGATAAAATCGATCCGCAGGCGCTGGCGCAGAACGTCGCGGCCTACGCGGTGTTCGCCTACCTGGCGGCCTCGGCGGACGGCGACTTCGGCAGCAGACCCACCGCCACTCCCCCGGCAGCAACGAAGTAGTTTCCAAGGCAATGGCGCAGCGGTACGACGAAAAGGTTGATACCGCGGTCGATCCCATCACGGGACTGCACCGGCTGGGTGCCAACGGCCCCAGCCTGGCGACCGCCATCGCGGTCGCGGGCGCGACGCGCAGGCGCATCGCGCTGCTGCACATCGACGTGGACATGTTCCGCTCGATCAACACCAACATGGGCACGGCGACCGGCGACCAGGCACTGGCCGCCATCGCCCAGCGCCTGCGCCGCGCGGTGCCGCGCGACGGCTGGATCTGGCGCCTGACCAGCGACGAGTTCGTCGTCGGCATCGGCTATCGCGACGGCGAACTCGACGGCGCGGGCCTCGCGGAACGACTGCGCGATGCGTTCGAAACACCGCTCTCGATTCCGCCGTACACGCTGCCGGTGACGCTCTCCATCGGCATCGCCGTCTTCCCCGACCACGCACCCAACGCTGCGACGCTGCTGTCGAAGGCGGAGGAAGCGCTGCGCCGCGTGAAGCAGGACGGCCTGAACAACGTCGGCCTGTATTCGGCGTCCGAGGAACGCGGCGCGCCCAACGACGGTTTCGCGCAGCGCTTCATCGAGGCGCTGGATCGCGGCGAATTCCGCCTGTACTACCAGCCGCAGGTCGCCGCGCACGACGGCGGCGTCACCGGCTTCGCCGCGCTGCTGCGCTGGCAGACCGAACGCGGCCTGCTGCGCCCGAGCCAGTTCCTCGAACCGATCAACCGCGTCGGTCTTTCCGCGCGACTGGGCGCGTGGGTGGTGGAGTCGGCGATCGCGCAGCTCGCCCAATGGCGCGCCGAAGGACTCGATTACCTGTCGATGTCGGTGCATCTCTCCGGGCCGTTGCTGGTGCAGCGCGATTGCCTGGACCGCATCGGCGCGCTGCTGCATCGCTACGGCTTGCCGGGCAATGCGCTGGAATTCGAGATTCCCGAAAGCGTGCTGGTCACCGACAGCCATCGCGTGCACGACACGCTGGCCGGATTGCGCGCGCTCGGCGCGACGCTGACGGTGCAGGATTTCGGCCTCGGCGGATTGTCCTTCGCCGCGCTCGGCCAGTACCCGCTGGACCGCATCAAGATCGACCGCAGCTTCATCCGCAACGTCGCCAGCGATCCGCGCAGCGCGGCGATCGTGCGGGGCATCATCGCGATGGGCCACCAGCTGGGCATGAAGGTGATCGCAAAAGGCGTGGAAAGCGAAGCCGAACTCGGCTTTCTTCGCCGCAACCATTGCGATTTCTTCCAGGGTTACCTGTTCAGTCCGTCGGCGCCGGCCGACCAGCTCGGCGAGATGGTGCGAAAGCGCTTCCTGCTGCCGGGCGCGTTCGCGGCCACGCGGCCGGAGCGCACGCTCCTTCTGCTCGACGACGAAGAAAACGTGCTGCGTTCGCTGGTACGCCTGTTCCGTCGCGACGGTTACCACATCCTCACCGCATCTAGCGTGCGCGAAGCGTTCGACCTGCTGGCGAGCAACACCGCGCAGGTGATCCTCTCCGACCAGCGCATGGCCGACATGAGCGGCACCGAATTCCTCACGCGTGTGCGCGATCTCTACCCCGACACGATCCGCATGGTGCTATCGGGTTACACGGACCTGGCGACGATCACCGAGGCGATCAACCGCGGCGCGATCTATCGATTCCTCACCAAGCCGTGGAACGACGAGGAACTGCGCGAGCACATCCTCGATGCGTTCCGCGCGCACGAGCGGCGCGCTGCGGGTGAGTCGGTCTATTGAGCCCCCGCACCGGTAGCTCACTGCGCCGCGTCCACGGTCGCCGTCTCGCGTTGCTCGGCCTCACTGGGCGCCTCGCCCACGTAACGCATCACCCAGTCGACCAGCCGCCGATGGAAATCAACCCGGTGACCCGGCCGCCCGCTGGCCGACAACGCATGGCTTCCGCCGGGGTACACCACCATCCGTAACGGCTTGCGCGAGCACCGCAGCAGGTTCGTATACAACTCCTCCGCCTGTCCGACCGGGCAGCGCTCGTCCTGCTGCCCCTGCAATATCAGCACCGCCGCATCCACGCGCTTGCAGTACTCGATCGGCGACAGATGCTGGTAACGATCGCGCACTTCGTCGATCTCGCCGCCCATCGCATACGACGTGACGTAGAAGCCGGTGTCCGACGTTCCCGTGTGGGATTCGACATCGGCGATCGGCGCGCACACCACGGCGGCGCGAAACACATCGGACTTGCCGATCGCCCACGCGCTCAGAAAGCCGCCATACGATTTGCCGGTGCAGGCGACGCGTCCGTCGATGAGTCCGTCCTCGCGCAGCCGCTCGAGGATCGCCAGGTGCTGCGGCAGGTCGCGCTTTCCCCAGCAGCCGATCAACCGTTTCGCGAACGCCGCGCCGTAGCCGCCGGAGCCGACGGTGTTTGGCGCGACGATCATCCAGCCGCGCGACAGCAGTTCGTACCAGTAGACATGGCTGGCGTAGTCCACCAGCGTCGTGCTCTGTGGGCCGCCGTGCATGTCGACGAGCACGGGAAACGGACCGGTGCCGTGAGGCCGCAGTATCCACGCGTCGATGCGCTCGCGCCTTCCTTCGCCATCGGGAACGTCGAAACCGCGCACGGCGACCCGCGGCGGCACGCGCTTGCGACTCCACGCGCGATTGAAACCGGTATGGCGCTTCTGCGAACCGCCATCCCAGTCGCAAGCGTATAGTTCTTCGGGTTTGCGCATGGTGGCGGACGCGAACACCAGGCGCCCCTCGCTTTGCCCGAGTTGCAGCACATGACGCAGGCGACGCGGAAAGTGACGCACGCGATCGAGTTCGGTGTCGATCACGCAGATCTCGTGCATGCCGCGAATCGAAACCACTGTCGCGACGCGCACGCCGTCCTCGTGCCAGACGAACTGACTCCCTGCCAGGTGCAGGTCGGCGCTGCCGAGTTCGAACGGCTTGCCATCGTCCAGTTGCAACAGCCACGGACGATCCAGCGAATCGCCCGGCGTCGTGTTCCCACCAAACACGATGCGCGTGGAATCGGGCGACCACTGCACGCCGACCACGGCGGCCACGGAGCGCGTCGCGCGCCACGCGCTTCGGCCGCCAGCATCGGCGATCCACAGATCGGACCGATGCCGCTGCTTCTCCTGGCGCGATCGCACGAAGGCCAGCTGCGTTCCGTCTGGCGACCAGCGCGCCTGCTTCACATCGAAGTCGCCATGCGTGATCTGCTCGCATTCGCCGGTGGCGATGTCCACGCGGAACAGATGCGTGCGCCGCCCCACGCTGGGGCCACTCCCATCCATCTTGTACGGCAGGTGCTCGATGACGAGCGGACGCGCATCGCCGTGGAGCCCCGTGTCGTCGTACTCGTCTTCCGCCCACGGCACCGATGCGCTTACCAGCAACGCGCTTCCGTCCGGTAACCAGCCATCGATGCTTTCGAGCGTGTGGTCCATCGACGTCAGGCGTCTGGCTTCGCCTCCCGACATCGGAAGCAGGTAAACCTGCGTTCCCGCCTTCCTGTCGCGCTGCGTGAGGAATGCGAGCGTGCGTCCGTCCGGCGACAGGCGGGGCGATCGCGCATTGCTTTGGTTGGACGTCAGTTGCCGCGGTGCGGTGCCGTTCCCGATGTCCACGCACCATGAGGTGGCGCGATAGCCATCGAGTTCGCGCGATGGACGCGATCGCGAGAACACGACGAGCGGATGCCGCGGCGAGCCCTGCAGCGCGGTCAGCGTCGAATGAAGGTAGAGATCATCGACATCGGGCGGTTTCATCTGCGCTCCCGTCGGGGCCGGCACGCGAAAGCGCCCGGCATGAAACCGGGCGCCGTTCGACTCGCATGTCGCATCGATCAGCGGCGGTTGCTGCCGCCCTGGTCGTCTTCGCGACGATTGCCGCCGCGTTCCTCGTCGCGCTGGCTGCCGCTACGACCGCTCTGCTCATCGCGCTGGCTGCCTTGGCCCTGCATGCCGCCCTGCCCGCCACGATCCTGGCCCTGGCCCTGCATGCCGCCGCCCTGGCGATCCTGGCCCTGACCCTGCTTCTGGCCGCCCTGGTTCTGGCCGCCCTGATTCTGGTTGTTGGTGCCCATTACTGCTTTCTCCGATGTGCAGGCGGATTGCCTGACGCAAGGGATATCGCAAGCGTCGTGCCATCCAATCGCAACGCGATGCGCGAATGCGGCAGCCGCGTCCGCTTCGTATTCAGTGTGCGCGAGCGCGAAATCCATTCGCGGTGGCATATCGCAGGTCCAACCGCAGTGAAGAGCGCGCTTGGAAAGAACACCGGAAGAATGTGCAACAAAGGGGAAACACGTGCGGACTCGGCTGCAGTCTTCGCCCAACGTGTTCGATGCATTGATCGTTCATATCCTCACGCGATGAGCATCATGTTGATTGCGCACGCGCGTGCGCAATGCCGCTCGTAGCCCGGGTAAGCGAAGCGCACCCGGGAGCTGTCACGCTCACCCGGGTGCGCTGCGCTTACCCGGGCTACGTAACCCAAGGTCAAGATGGGTTCCAGCGTTCGCTGGAATGACGAAATGGAGTCGATGACTAGACGCAGGATGGGTTTCGCGTCGCGAAACCCATCGACCCGCAGCGCATCCGCCGCTGCACTCGGTTGCTCTCGTAGCCCGGGTAAGCGAAGCGCACCCGGGGACTGTCACGCTCACCCGGGTGCGCTGCGCTTACCCGGGCTACGAAACCCAAGGTCAAGATGGGTTCCAGCGTTCGCTGGAATGACGAAATGGAGTGGATGACGAGACGCAGGATGGGTCTCGCGTTGCGAAACCCATCGACACGCAGCGCACGCGCCGCTGTACTCCGTTGCTCTCGTAGCCCGGGTAAGCGAAGCGCACCCGGGGGCTGTCACGCTCACCCGGGTGCGCTGCGCTTACCCGGGCTACGTAACCCAAGGTCAAGATGGGTTCCAGCGTGCGCTGGAATGACGAACTGGAGTGGATGACGAGACGTAGGATGGGTTTCGCGTCGCGAAACCCATCGACCCGCAGCGCATCCGCCGCTGTACTCAGGGACTGGCCGTTGCTCGCGTGGCCCGGCTCCGCCCACACCTTCATCCGACCTCCGGGCACCTTCTCCCGCGAGCGGGAGAAGGAAGCGCCTCGCAATCACCTCACCGCGCAGGGCAACACATGCTCGGCTTCATTCGAAGCCCCAAGCGCCACGCGCGAGACCGACATCTGGAACTTGCCCGCGCTGCGCAGCACCAGCACGGAGTCCAGCTTGCGCATGTCCGCGCCGGCCACGGCCATGCACTTGAGCGGAATGCCGAACGTCGTCCATTCGCCCCTCGGCAGCTTCGCCAGCGCATCGCGGGCCGGCAGGTCGACCGCCTTGCATCCAGCGCCGCAACTCACGCCAACCGTGACATCGCCTGCCGGCGTTTCTTCCACGCGCGCGGTGAGGACGATCATCACCTCGCCGTTGGTCTCCCGCATCAGCGTCATCGGCTTGTCGGTAAGCAGCGACGCGGTCGCCGTCTGCTTGCCCGACCACGCCAGACGACGCCCGTCTTCCTGCGCTTCGTGATCCACGCCGGTGACGACGAGGCTGTCGTCCGGCAACTTCGCCGGCAGCGAGGTCACGTCGACCTTCTGTCCGGCTGCGTCGCTCAGTTGCAGACGCAAACCATCGGCCAGCGTGCCGCGTGCGTAGAACGTGCCCACTTCGGTCCGGCCGGGCTTCACGCCGGATTCCTCCGGCAGCGGTGCGAGGTCGCCCTTGTCCGCATACGTCAGGCCGAAGCCGAACGCGAACTGCGGGTCGTAATCCTTCTGGCCGACGTTGTTGGCGACCTGCATCGCGTTGCGCGGCCAGCTGAAACTCAGCTTGCCCTTGAAGTCGTTCTGCACGCTGCCGTCGGCCTTGCGCAGCAGGACGTCGGCGACGCCGCCGCCTTCCGTGCCCGGCAGCCACGCGGCGACGAACGCATCGCTGGCGTTGATCTCGCGATTCACCCACAGCGGGCGACCACTGAGGAACACGGACACCACCGGAATGCCCGCCGCCTTCAGACGCTTGAGCAGTTCGAGATCCGAATCGTCGCCCGGGTGGTACATCAGGTTCGGAATATCGCCCTGGAATTCGGCATACGGATCCTCGCCGAACACCACGATCGCAACGTCGGGCTTCGCCTTGAAGCTGCCATCGACCGACAACGTCGCTTCGCCGCCGGCCGCCTTCGCCTGCCGCGCGATGCCTTCGAAGATCGTGTCGGCGTTCGGGAAGTCCGCACGCTTGGAACCCGTGCCCTGCCAGCTGAACGTCCAGCCGCCCACCTGCTTGGTCATCTCGTTGGCGCCGTTGCCGGCAACGAGGATGCGCTTGCGCGGATCCAGCGGCAGCACGCCGCCCTGGTTCTTCAGCAGCACCAGCGATTCGCGCACGGCCTGTCGCGCGACGGCGCGATGTTCCGGCGCGCCCAGCAGCTCGAACTTGCCGCCGACGTCGCGCTGCGAGGGCTTGCCCGCTTCGAACAGACCAAGGCGGAACTTCACGCGCAGGATGCGGCGCACCGCATCGTCGAGGCGTTCGGCAGGAATCGTGCCGGCCTTCGCCGCGGCGAGCGCGGTGTCGTAGAAGCCCTTCCAGCTGTCCGGCGCCATCGCCATGTCGAGGCCGGCGTTGATCGTCGCGGGGCAATCGCTGTTCGTGCAGCCGTCGACCTGGCCGTGACCGTTCCAGTCGCCGACGACGAAGCCGCCGAAGTTCATGCGGCCCTTCAACGCATCGGTGAGGAAGGCCTTGTTGCCATGCATCTTCACGCCGTTGACGCTGTTGAACGAGGCCATCACCGATTGCGCGCCGGCCGCGATCGCGGGCGGATACCCCGCGGCATGGATGCGCACGAGGTCGGCTTCGCTGAGCTTCGTATCGCCCTGGTCCTCGCCATTGGTGGTGCCGCCATCGCCGAGGAAATGCTTCACCGACGAGATCACATGACGGCCGTCGAGGAACTCCTTCGACCCGACCTTGCCCTGCAAACCTTCGACCATCGCACCGGCGAAACTGCCGACGACCTCGGGCGATTCGGAATAGCCTTCGTATGAACGGCCCCACCGATCGTCCTGCGGCACGGCCACCGTGGGCGCGAACGCCCACTCCATGCCGGTGGTGCGCGTTTCGATCGCGGTGACTTCGCCGATGCGGCGCAGCAGCTCCACATTGCGCGTCGCGCCCAGGCCGATGTTGTGCGGGAACACCGTCGCGCCCAGGACGTTGCTTTGCCCGTGCACGGCGTCGATGCCGAAGATGATCGGGATCGCCTTGCCGCCCTGCGAAGTGTCCATCGACGCTTCGTAGAACGCATCGGCGAGCGCGAGCCACTGTGCCGGCGTCGCGTTGTACTGGCCGCCCGGATCGGAGTTGCCGCCGGCGAGCACGGAGCCGAGGTGGTACTTGCGCACGTCGTCGGGCGTGAGGCTGCTGATGTCGCCCTGCACGATCTGCCCGACCTTCTCCTCGACCGTCATCGTCGCGAGCAGATCGTTCACGCGCTTCTCGAGCGCGGGGTCTTCTGGAAGCGGCCACTTCACTTCCGGCCACGGCGATGCGCCGGCCTGGGGCTGCGCTTCGGCCTTCGGCTTCTCGTCGCCCTTGCATGCGACGAGCGCCAGCGTCAGCGACGCTACGAGGACGGTCGTTCCGATACGTGCGAGGTTCCTTGCGTTCACCGCTTCGCTCCTGTCTTTGGGGGAGAGGAGAACACGAGGGGCGGGGATCTCCCGCTCCTCGTTCTCCTCAACTCTTTGCTGGCTTCAAGCCTGTTCCGCCTGCTTCTGCGGACGACCGCCCCACACCTCCGGCGCGGCCTTGCAGTAGCGGTCGATGAATTCCTGCTGCGTGGGGAACTTCGCCACGGCTTCGTCGATGGGCTTGCGGATCTGGTCGAGGAAGCGGCGCATCTGGTCGTCCGGCAGCGCGCGCGTGAGCGGATGGTGCTGCTGCGGTTCCAGTCCCTGCCCGAGCATCACGTGCGTCCAGGAATCCACGCGGAACAGCTCGTTCGCGCCCTGCCATGCATGCGCGCGATCGCGCCATGCGCGCAGGCGGATCGACAACGAATCGGGAATGTCCATCTCGCGGCACTGCTTCCACATCGCCTCGTCGCGCTGGTTGGCGTGGTAATGCAGGATGATGAAGTCGCGTACGTGTTCCATCTCGCGACGGCCGGTGTCGTTGTAGATCTCCACCAGCGAATCGGGAATGCCGTCGAACGGGAAGCTTTCGATCAGGCGGATGATCGAGGTCATCGACAGGTGCAGGCTGGTGGATTCCAGCGGCTCGATGAAACCGCTCGCCAGGCCCAGCGATACCACGTTCTTGTTCCACGCCTTCAAACGACGGCCGCTGCGGAACGGCACGCGCCACGGATCGCGGATGGGCGTCGCCGCCGCATCCTTCAACAAACGCGCGGTCGCTTCGTCGTCCGACATGTGTCGGCTTGAATAGACCCAACCCGTGCCGACGCGATGCTGCAGCGGGATATGCCAACGCCAGCCCGCGTCGTGCGCGATGGCGCGCGTATACGGCACCGGACCACCGGTGGATTCGGTCTGCACCGCCACCGCGCGATCGCACGGCAGCCACTGGTGCCAGTCCTCGTAACCGGACTTGAGCGTCTGTTCGATCAGCAGGCCGCGGAAGCCCGTGCAATCGATGAACAGATCGCCTTCGACGACCTGGTCGTCCTCCAGCACCAGCGCTTCGATGTAGCCCGATTCGGCGTTCTGCCGCACCTCGCGGATCTTGCCTTCGATGCGCTTGAGGCCGAAGCCTTCCGAACGCTTGCGCAGGAAACGCGCGTACAGACCGGCGTCGAGATGATAGGCGTAGTTGACCTGCGGGTTCGGCGGCAATGCGAAGCGGTCGGCCAGCGCGGCTTGCGTTTCCAGGCAGTAGTCGCCCAGCTTGGAATCCATGCCGCGCTGCAGGCTTTCCAGCCAGAAGTGATGGAACGCCGCGACCAGCGTGCCCTGCCCGGTGATGCCGAACGGGTGGATGTAGCGCTCGCCGTGGCGACGCCAGTTCTCGAACGAGATCGCCAGCTTGAACGTGCCGGCGACTTCGCGCAGGAACTCCTGTTCGTCGATCTGCAGGAAGCGATGGAAATTCCGGATCGGCGGCACCGTCGATTCGCCGACGCCGACGGTTCCGATCTGTTCGGATTCGATCAGGACCACGTCGAGCAGATCGCGGAACTGATGCGTCAACGCCGCCGCGGCCAGCCAACCTGCGGTGCCGCCACCGGCGATGACGACCCTGCGGATCCTGCCCTTCTCCATCACGTTCACCTCAATGGCTCACCGGTTGAGTTTGGAAATCAGCATCGCGCGAATCTGCCGCGCGAGCATGTCGTCCATCGGCGCAAGCGCACCCTGCGCCTGCGGCGGAAGATGTTCACCGGCGCGTCCGGACGTACCGAAGACGTAGTAATCGAAAACTTCGCGCCACGCCTGCTTTTCGCGTTCGGGCCGATCGCGCAGCGCCCAGATCGCGTGGTACAGCGCGTGCATCGGCGTGGGCAGGTACGCGGGCGCGCTGCTCCACCAGGTGTTCACCAGCACGTTGAATGCTTCCAGCGCCTGCACGTGGTGCCACCACAGACTTGGAATGAAGATCGCATCGCCCGGTTCGAGCACGGCGCTTTGTCCGGCTTCCAGTGCGTCGCGAAAGCGCGGGTACTTCGCGAAATCCGGCGCGTCGAAATCGACGACGCTGACCTGCTGGCCGCCCGGCGTGGGATCGAGCGGGCCCGGATACAGGTTGTGGATCTGCTCCGGCGGAAACAGCGTGAAACGGCGACGCCCGACGGCGCACACCGCGATGTTGTTCATCGCGTCGTAGTGGCATGACGCGGTGACGCGGTTGCCGATCCAGATGCTCGGCGGCGCGTCGATGCCCTGCGCGGCCAGGCCGAGATCATTGTCCGCGCGGAACGTCGGCAGGCGCGTGTCGATCAGCAGCGAGGCGACGTAGTACGTCGGCGGCGATGCATCGTCCGCATGCGAGGCGATTTCCTCCAGCACCTGCGAAAGACCACCGCGACGCACCTCGAAGTTGAGCTGCGTGAAATCGTCGTTGTAGAACGGGCGGCCGCGGATCTCGGCCGCACCCCAGGAATACGTCACCGGCTGGCCGTTGTCGTGGCGACGCAGGCAATCCATCGCCGCCTGCATCGAACGCGCGCCTTCGTTCACCAGTTCCCAGTCGCGCGCGACACCGCGCAGCACCACCGGTTCGCCCTGTGCGAGCAGTTCGTCGATCGGCAACGCATCGGCGCGCAGATCGTGGCGTTCGCGGATCCGCCCCGCCACGCCGGCGCGCGCATGCATCGTCGCGTCGCCGGCCAGTGCGTTCACTGCACGGTCTCGCGCAGCCTGCGTTGCTTTTCCGCCATCAGCCGGCGCAGGTTGTGAAGCGATGCGAGCACCAGGTAGACGCCTTCCAGATAACCGGCCTGGTTCAGCGCGTGCAGCTGTTGCGGATCGAGCGCGGCGAGCCGTTCGCGGTCGATGTTGTGGAGTCCGGAAACGCTCGCGCGGTGGGCCTCATCGAACTGGATCTCCAGCGACACCGGCTGGATGAGTCCGAGTTCGTCGAGCGTGGCGTACATCGCCTGCCCGGCATCGACGCCGTCGCGGATGCCGCGCAGAACGGTCGAAATATGGTCGAGGTAGGGACTGTTCCCGCCCTGCGGCATGAACACCGATTCGCCCTCGCCGGCGAGGTTGATGCGCGGATGGTCCATGTCCACGTGCACCACCGGTTCGCGGCGCAGTTCGCCGTCGATGCGCTGTTCCTGGAAACCGATGAGGAACGGGCCTTTCGCGATGGCGCCCGGCAGGTACGTCGCGTTCCAGCGCTCGCCCTGCAGGAAGAGGTTTTCCTTCGCCTCGAAGCCCAGCAGCGCGACGGCCTGCCACGGGCCGGTGCCCTGTTCCCTGCGGAAGAAGATGGGGTATTCGCGTTGCAGCTCGGCGAACTCGGTCGGGAAGGCCGCGACCATGCCGATGTCGTCGCCGAATTCGCGACCGAAGCGCGTGGCGACGCGCAGGTCCTTGTGCGTGATGTTGTTGAGCAGTTCGTATCGGGCCATGTCGGACGTGCAGTGGGCAGGCTTTCGCACGTTATGCGCCTGCCGTCAAACGGAAGCAAGGGTTTTGAATCGACAACGCTCGGACGCCGGAAACGAGAAGCGAGAAACGAGGGATCGGTGCCTGCCGACAAGCGCGCGTCACGGGAGGGAGAGCGTCTTCCGTGCCGCCGGCAGCGACCCTCGTTCCTCGCATGGGTGGGGTGCGGGAACATGCGTTCCCGCACCCTTTGTTTCCCCGTGGACGCCCCGTCAGGAGCGCCACCATCAGAAGCGCCAGCGAACGCCCAGCATGTAGCGCGGGCTCTGGTCGACCAGCTTGATCATCTGCTTATCGGAGCGACCGTGCCAGCGCACGTCCTCGCCCGTCAGGTTGATGGCTTCAAGACCGACCTGCCAGTTGTCGTTGAACGAGTAGTTCACGCTCAAGTCCCACTGCTGGTATTCCTCGACGTAGAACGGATTGCGGTTGGAGCCGTTTTCGTTCGCGGCGATGAGGTACTCGTCGCGCCAGTTCCAGGCCAGTCGTGCCGACCAGCCGTACTTCTCGTACATGAACATCACGTTGGCCGTGTCGCTCAGGCCGAGCAGCGCGAACTGGTCGCGTTCGATCACGGTGTTGTCGAACGCGACATCGCCGTCCACCAGTGTGTAGTTGGCGAAGATGCCGAAGCCGCTGTCGCCGAAGAAGTACTGGCCGCCCATTTCCCAACCGTGCAGGTTGGCGTTGTTCTGGTTGACCGGACGCTGCACGTCGAACTCGTACAACGGATCGTCCGCTTCGCCGACGAGGTCGTAGCTGTTCTCCATCTGCAGCGACTGCGCGGACGTGCCGTTGTACGCCGCGAGGCCGCCGGTTTCCGGATTGCGCAGCATCGCGAGCGCGGCGAACAACGCCGTGTCGTTGGCCGAGCACGCCTGTGCCAGGTCGGCACCGGCCGCCGTCGCCTGCGCGGTGCACTGCGGGCTGTTGAGGAACGCCAGCGCCGCCTGTGCATCCGGGCCGGACGTCGGATCGCGCAGGTCGTACAGCGACTCGCGCACCACCGAGTTGCCGATGAAGTTCTTCACGTCCTTGTTCCAGAACGTCACCGACACGAAGCTCGCATCGGCGAAGTACCACTCCAGCGCCAGGTCGAGGTTGTCCGATTCCAGCGGGTCGAGCGCCGGGTTCTGGGCATCGCCGTCGGCACGTGCGGACGGGTTGATCAGGATCGAACCGGTGGGCTGGTTCGGCGTGGGACCGGCGTAGAGGTTGCCGTACGGCGCACGCGCGATGGTCTTGCTGAACGACGCACGGCCCTTGATCTCATCGGTGAAATCCAGGCTGAAATCGAGGTTCGGCAGGACGTAGTCGTAGCTGTGCGTTTCCTTGAAGGGCTGCGTGTCATCGCCGCGCAGGATGCGGAAGTCGTTGTTCGCCTGCCACTGGATCGCAGTGGGGATGGCGACCTGCGAGGTCGAGGTGACGTAGGTCTTCTCGTACCGCACGCCGATGCGCGTGTGGGTCGGGAAGCCGCCCAGCGTGCCGTCCAGTTCGATCTGGCCGTACACCGAATCGGTGTCTTCCTCGACCTTGTTGTCGGCCGCCAGCTGATCGCTGCGACGCGTCTGCGCGCCGTAGAAATCGCCTGCCCACAACGCGCCGTCGGTGGCGTTGCCGCGCCACGCGCCCCGGGCGGCACCGTTGGTGTTCCAGTCGTTGAACATGCCGACGATGCTGACCGGCGTGAGCAGCTCCTGCAGGCCCGGTTCGTTGCCCGTGTTGGCCACGCCCCAGTCGCCCAGCGTCGAATACGCTTCGGTCGCCTGCATGCGCTTCATGGTGACGTTGGACGAATCCACGCCGAACAGGAAGCGGCCGTCGTCGAAGTTGTACTCGCCGTCGATGCGGCCCTGCTTGACCTCGGTTTCCTGGCGCTGGGAGTTGATGCGCAGCACCTGCGAACCGATCTGCTCAGGCGGGAAGTCCGGGTTGAGCGTGCCGTTGACGCCGGCCGCGGCCGAGGCCGGATCGGCGTACCAGGTACGCGCGCCGATCGGCAGGCCGGTGTTGAAGAACAACTCCTGCGCCCAGTTGCCGCCGCAGTACGGACCCACGGTGCAGTTGTTGGTGCCGGCGATGGAGAAGAACGTCGAACCGCCACCGGTGACCGGATCGTTCGGCAGGCTCTTGGACGTGGTGTTGTGCGCGTCGAAGGCGAGGCGGAAGCGGTCGGTGACGTCCCACTTCACGTTCAGGCCAAGCGAGTCGAGCTTGTATTCCTGCTCCTGTCGCTGCTGCTCGTAACCGAAGTCCTTGGTGCCGACGATGTCGCGCAGGTAGATGGGCGTCGCGACCTGCTCGTCGGTATCGAAGGTCAGGTGGCTGAAGCTGTTGGCGCGCTGCAGCCAGATGGTCTGTTCGCCGCGGTTCTCGGTGATCTCGTTGCTGGAATAGGTGTAGTCCAGCGTGAAGGTCAGCGCGTCGGTCGGGGCGAACTGCAGCACCGCCTGGCCGTTGAGGCGTTCGCGTTCGAAATCGGCGAAGGCATAGCGCAGGTCGTTCGGCATGCCGTACAGCTGGCCGATCGCCGGCGCGTTCACGACCACCGCGTCGGGACGCAGTGCCGGATCGGTGCCCGTCCAGCGCTGCATGTTCCAGGCGTTCTCGGTCGACTGCACCGAACCGCCGTGGCGCTTCTGGTAGCTCGCCGACAGGCCCACGCCCCAGGTCTTGTCCGGGTTGGCGTAGGAGAAGATGCCCGAGACTTCCGGCGTGATGTCGGTGTCGAACGGCTGCGATTCGTCGTACACCGCCTTCGCGCCGAGGTTCGCCACCACGTTGCCGCCCTGGTGGTTGAACGGACGGTCGGTCTGGATGTCGATGGTCGCGCCGATGCCGCCGCTGGGCACGGTCGCCTGGCCGGTCTTGTAGACCACCAGCGTGTCGATCGCTTCCGATGCCAGCTGTGCGAAGTTGAACGCACGCGTGCCGCCGTCGACGCCGCCGATCGGGATCTGCCCCGGCGCGCCGAACGCGTCGGCGCCCGGGATCTGGCGACCGTTGAGGGTCACCATGTTGAACTGCGGTCCGAAGCCACGCGCGGTGATCTGCGCGCCTTCGCCGTCGCGACGTTCGATCGAGATGCCGGTGATGCGCTGCAGCGATTCGGCCAGGTTGGTATCGGGGAACTTGCCGATGTCTTCCGAGCTGATCGCATCGACGACGCCCGCCGCTTCGCGCTTGAGCTCCATCGACTGGTTGAGCGAATTGCGAAGGCCGGTGACGACGACCGAATCGAGCGTGGTGGCGTCTTCGGCCGGACGCTGCGATTGCAGCACCTGGCCCTGCGTGGCCTGCGTCGCGTCCTGCGCGAACGCGGGATTGATGACCAGCATGCCGCCGACGAAGGTGAACATCGCCGTGCGCTTGATGGTCTTGCTGGTGAACTTGTGCGAACTGAACATCCGGTTGCGTGGGCTCATGACTGGGCCCCCGGTTGGCGTTGCGATTGGATGTCGGATGCGCCGGACGACTGCGGCACGATGGTGGCCGCTTGCGTTGACGCGCTTGCTGCGTGGGACCGGAACCAGATCATGTGGTCTGCCCTCTACTTCGATCGATGGATGTTTCGCCCCTCCCCAGGGCACCCGCGGGCGTAGCCCGCCACTTCTCAACCCGGGCGTTCGAATCGCCCGTTTCCCGCACTTCTGATGCCGACTTCCTTGCGGTTCCAGTGACCCGTGCAGTCGCAGTAATCGCTTCTTCCGGCGACGGGCAGCGCACCCCTGTGATAGCGCTACCACGACGCCTTAACCAAAACTAAGCAAACTGTGCCGACTTTGTCATCGTGCAGTGCAGCAACAGGCTGATTGTTCCGTCGGTTTCGTTTGAAACCTTGCCGAACGGATGAGGTGCGGTGCGTTCGCTGAATGCGGGTAAGGCGCGGAGATCGGGGTGTTTGTGTTTCGTTAACGCATCGTTTCGTGCGTGTTCGCCGGCTGGAGTTGCGGGTGTGATGGGGATTCGCCGTTCGTCGCGTTGTCCTGGGATTCGTCCGCCATTGGCGACGCGAGCGTTGATGAGTTCGCTGCCGCGATCTGCCCTGGAACCGTCATTCCAGCGAAAGCTGGAAACCCATGTTGCTTCTGCATTCGTCGTCGCGCAGAAGCGAAAATCAAGATGGGTTCCAGCTTTCGCTGGAATGACGGTGATTTCTTTAGCCGCTCTGCCGTTTACGGGAGAGGGTTGGGGTGAGGGCAACGAAGGGGAAGTGCGAAACCAGCAGTGCAGTGATGCACTACGAACGCGAGCGTTGACGCTTCGTTACCCCTCATCCGCCCTTCGGGCACCTTCTCCCGAAGGGAGAAGGAAAAAGAACAGCCGCCTTTGCGCACCTGCACCTTCTCCCGAAGGGAGAAGGGAGAAAGGAAAGGCACGCGTCCTTCGAGGAAGACAGCTACTTCGCCCGCGGCCTCGAAAGCACCGGCTGCGAAATCGGCAACACCACGCGGAACGTACTGCCTTCGCCCGAGCGGCTGTGTACTTCGATGCGCCCGTGATGCTTGGCCACGATGCGATACGCAATGGCCAATCCCAATCCGGTGCCGCGACCGATCGGCTTGGTCGTGTAGAACGGATCGAAGATGCGCTGCAACGCATCTTCCGGTATGCCGACGCCGTCGTCGGCGACGCTCACCCACACCTCGTCGCCTTCCACGCCCATCGCCAGCGTGATCAGGCCGCGATCGTTGATCGCCTGGCCCGCGTTGATCAGCAGGTTCATGAAGACCTGGTTGATCTCCGACAGGTAGCATTCGACCAGCGGCACGTCGTGGTAATGCTTGTCGATCTTGGCCTTGTACTTGAGGTCGTTCCACACGATGTTGAGCGTGGATTCCAGGCCTTTTCGAAGGTCCGACGGACGCATGGGCTCGTCGCGCTCGACGTGCGAGAACTCCTTGAGGTCCTGCACGATCTTGGTCACGCGCTCGATGCCCTCGCGCGATTCCTCCAGCAGCTTGGGCAGGTCGCCGACGATGAAATCCACGTCCAGTCGCTCGCGCAACTGCTTCATCTGCGGGCGGCTCGCGGCGGGATCGCCGGATTGCAGCGCGTCGGTGTAACCGTCCACGAGCGCGAGCAGCGCGCTGGTGTATTCCTGCAACGTGCCCAGGTTCGAGTGCACGTAGCCGATGGGATTGTTGATCTCGTGCGCGACGCCCGCGGCGAGCTGGCCGATGGACGCCATCTTCTCCGATTGCAGCAGTTGTTCCTGCGCGCTGGCGAGGCGGTCGTAGGTGGATTGCAGTTCGTCGTGGCGACGGCGCAGTTCGCCTTCGCGCGCCGACCGCACGGAGATGTCGGTCATCACCGTGTAGCGGCGGCAACGGCCGCGATCGCGTCCGGCGAAGGCCTTGATCTCCAGCACCAGGCCCGGCAACGCGGTGGGCACCTCGCCTATCCAGCGGCCATCGCGCTGGGCGATCTGCCAGCCCTGTTCGGGGATGTACGACAGCAGTATCGCCGGATCCGGATGCGGATCGTCCGGATGCAGGCGCATCGCCAGCACGCGGCCGGCATCGTTGCTGTGCAGCAACCGGCCCTGTTCATCGAGCAGGAAGACCGCCAGGTCCGACATCGCGACGGCCCAGAGCATGTCTTCGCTCCAGGCGTCGGTGGTGTTCGTGTTGCGTTGTTCGCTCATTGCGGTCCGAGCATGCGTGGGGCGTCGCCAAGGTAGCGCATGGAGCGGGGATTCGGGATTCGGGATTGGGATTCGAAAAAGCAAAAGCCCGCCGGCGGCGGGCCATCTCGCTCAGAAAGTCGGCGCTTTCGCCAATCCCGAATCCCCAATCCCCAATCCCGGCTGTCAGGCCGAAACGTTCAACCGGCTGTGCGGACGGTTGTCCGCCTGCCCGTTCGCGTCGTAGACGGCGTCGGCGTCCTGGCGGCCCAGATGGCGCAGCGCCCAGTTCACTTCACGGCGGCGACGCGCGAGCAATGCGCCGTTGGCCTGGTTCAGTTCGCTCAGCGCGAGCACGCGCGGTGCGTCGTTCGCGCTCGCGCCGGCCTGTTCGGCGGCGCGCAGCGCTTCCAGCTTCACCTGCGTGGAACGCAGCAGCGCCTCGACGTCGTGATCGAGCAGCGCGCGGCGCTCCTCGTTCAGGGCGTGCTCGAGCACGTCGAGCGGATGCGCTGGCGCGTTCATCGCGAGGCTCACTTGGACAGCGCGTTCTCGAGCGACAGCATGCGATCGGCGATCGCCTGCGGGTCGACCTTGTAGCTGCCGTCGGCGAGCGACGTGCGGATCGCGTTGACCTTCGCGACGTCGATGCCGGCCGGGGCCGCGCCGAGCTCGCGCTCCAGGGCCTGGAGGTGGGTGGCATCGCCGGTCAGGCGCATCTGGTCGGCCGGCGCGGTGGCGCCGACAGGCTGGCCGCGGTCGGCGCCGGAGCGCGACTGCACGGAGGTGCTGGCCGCGGCTTCTACCTGGCGCAGGGCGGGCGACATGGCGCCGTCGATCTTGTGGGTCATGGCTGACTCCTTGAGAACGTGTTCGAACTGGATAACGGCCGCCCGCGGCCGGACTTGAGGGGAAAACCTGACAGCTTTGTAAGGGCCGTCACAAATTGACCTCGACGAGCCCGGGTCCGACCACGCGGCCCCGGATGATACGGCGCGAGGCGGTGTTCTCGACCGAGATGGTCGATCCCACCTTTCCCACGCCCATCGCACGGCCGCCCATGCGTACTTCCATGCCGCCGGCCCGCGAGACGAGGGTGACGGGGTCGCCGCGCTTGAGCGCATCCTCGCCGCCGACATCGTCCGCCGCGAGCATCGCCCCGGCCGGCATGGCCCGGCGCAGGCGCTTGCCCACGAAGGCGGCCGGATCGGTGACGACCGGGCCCGCGCCGGCGCCGAGTTCGCGCCGCTGCACCGCGAGGTGCTCCGGCCCGATCGGCTCGTCGCCACGCACGGGCTTGGCGAGGACCACCACGTCGGCCTCGCGCCGCACCCGCACCGGTACGTAGAGCTGCCAGCCCGGGGTATCGGCGCAGCGCACGGCGACTGAAGCCGGACCGGCGACGGTCGCCGTCAGCGGCTGCGAGCAGGCCGGCATGCGCAGGTTGGAATCGACGGCCGCGATGGCCTGTCCGTTCGCGGCCATCGCGGCGATCGCGGCATCGCGGATCGAGTCGACGGACTGGAACGCGCCCGCCGTCACCAGCAGGGGCGACAGCGCGAAGACGGTCAGCAGGGCGTTCGACAGGGCGCGCACGGCGGGCTCCGGGGGAGATTCGGAAGGGGCGTGCAGGATTTGTGCCGGAGTCGCCTCATACCGTCATTCCAGCGAAAGCTGGAACCCATTTTGCTTTTGCCGTGGGCGTTGCGATGAAGCAGGATCAAGCTGGGTTCCAGCGTTCGCTGGAATGACGGTAATGCTGAGGACATGCGCGAGTAGCCGACGCTGCCAGCCTGGCCCGGCTTTCGCCGGGATGACGGTGAAAGGGGATGACGGCGACAAACGGATGGGTCCCGCGAAATCACGGCCGACCACCTCAAGTCCCGCCCCACCCGGCCGACAACCCGGCCATGAGTCAGGACCTGCTCGACCGCATCGACCAACGTACCCGCCTGGCCGGCCACAACCGGCTGGCGCTGCTGCTGTTCCGCCTGGGGTCGCGTCAGCTTTTTGGCGTGAACGTATTCAAGGTGCAGGAAGTCCTTCCGCGCCCGCCGCTGTTCACCCTGCCCCAGCTGCCGCCGGCCTTCAGCGGCGCGGCCGACGTGCGCGGGCGCAGCATCCCGGTGCTGGACCTGGCGCGCGCCATCGGCCACGGCGATGCCGATTCGGTCGAACCCAGGTACCTGGTGGTCACCGAATTCAACCGCTCCGTGCAGGGCTTCCTGGTGTCGGCGGTGGACCGCATCGTCAACATCGCGGTGCAGGACATCCACCCGCCGCCGGAACATGGCGCCGACCAGCATTACCTCACCGGCGTGACGCGCCATCACGGCGAGCTGATCCAGCTGATCGACGTGGAGAGCGTGCTGGCCGAATCCGCCCCGCGCGCCAGCGACGCCGACCGCATCGCGCCGCTGGTCGCGACCAGCCCGAGCGCCCCGCGCGAAGTGCTGGTGGTCGACGACTCGCGCGTGGCGCGCAACCAGATCCGCTTCGTGCTGGAACAGCTGGGCTTGGGCGCGACGCTGCTGTCGGACGGGCGCCAGGCGCTGGACCACCTGCAGGCCCTGGTCCTGAGCGGCATCGACCCGCACGAACGCTACGCCATGGTCATTTCCGACATCGAGATGCCGGCCATGGACGGCTACACCCTCACGACGGAAATCCGACGCGACCCGGCCCTGCGCGACATGTTCGTCCTGCTGCACACCTCGCTGTCGGGCGTGTTCAACATGGCGATGGTCGAGCGCGTCGGCGCGGACGACTTCGTGCCGAAGTACTCCGAGCATGAGTTGGCGCAGCGCGTGGCGGCCCGGGTGAATTCGCTGGGGTGAAGCGGGGATTGGGGATTCGGGATTAGGGATTCGGAGAGCAGAAGCCCTTGGTTCTTCGCGAATCCCGAATCTCCAATCCCCAATCCCGCACCTTTCTGGCACGCCGCTTGCCTCTGTCTCCGGTGAACCCACGCCCGGAGGCGTCATGTCCGATTTCCTTGGCATCCATGGCACTGCGCTGGCCCTGCGCGAGCAGCGGCTGCAGCTGCTGTCGGCCAACCTCGCCAACGCCGATACGCCGGGCTTCAAGGCACAGGACCTCGACTTCACCTCGGCCCTGCAATCGGCGCTCCAGCCCAACGCGGCCAGCGGCGATGCCATCGAGGCCGCCTCCACCGGCGCCCGCTTCGCCCGCCCCAGCAGCCAGCCCAGCGTCGACGGCAACACCGTCGATGGCGAGCGCGAGCACGCGCTGTTCGCGCAGGCGGCACTGGAGTACCGCGCGTCGCTGACGTTCGTCGAATCCAAGGTGCGCGGGATGCTCACCGCGATCACCGGTCAATAAGGCGAGGCACGCGCATGAGCAACCTGCCCATCTTCGACGTCGCCGGTTCGGCGATGAACGCGCAGTCGGTCCGACTGTCGACGATCGCCTCCAACCTCGCCAACGCCGATTCGGTCGCCGGAAATCCCGACGAGGTCTATCGCGCCAAGCAGCCCGTGTTCCGCGCCGAAGGCGTGCCGGGCGATCCGTCGCTGGCCGGCGTGAACGTGACGGAGGTGCGCGAGAGCACCGACGCGCCGCTCAAACGCTACGAGCCCGGCCATCCGCTCGCCGACGCACAGGGTTACGTGTACGCGCCGGCGGTGGATCCGGTGGCGCAGATGGTCGACCTGATTTCCGCCTCGCGCAGCTACCAGGCCAACGTCGAAGTGTTCAACAGCGCCAAGGAACTGGCGTTGTCGACGTTGCAGATGGGCCGTTGATGAACGTGCACGCCACGACCCCCTTTTGCTCCTCCCCCTGCGAATGCAGGGGGAGGTTGGGAGGGGGTGAAGTGGGCGCCATCAAGCTCGATCGCTACGGACTTCACCCCTCCCCAACCCTCCCCTGCATTCGCAGGGGAGGGAGCAGAAAGGCAAAGGCTTTCTCATGACTTCCATCGCCTCCGACATCTACTCCAGCCTCGGCGCGAATGCCTCGACCGGCACGGACAAGAAGAAGACCGAGTCGCTCGGCCAGGCCGATTTCCTGCGCCTGATGACCGAACAGCTGCAGCACCAGGACCCGCTCAATCCGATGGAGAACAGCGAGTTCCTCGGCCAGCTCGCGCAGTTCTCCACCGTGCAGGGCATCCAGGGGTTGCAGACCTCGATGGACAGCTTCAACGGCTCGCTGGCGACCGACCAGATGCTGCGCGGCGCCGCGCTCGTCGGCCGCAGCGTGCTGGTGCCGTCGGCGAAGATGTCGCTGGGCAGCGAAGGCAACGTCAACGGCGTCGTCGCGGCGCCCGATGCGGGCACCGTCACCTTCGACATCACCGACGTGAACGGCCAGAGCGTCCGCAAGATCACCGTGCAGGCCGAAAAGGCCGGCGAAGTCGCCTTCGAATGGGACGGCAAGGATGCGAGCGGAAATCGCCTCGCCGCCGGCACGTACGGCGTCACCGCCTCGATCGGCACCGGCGAAACCAAGAAGGACCTCAGCACCTACGTCGAATCGCGCGTGGACAGCGTGACCGTGGGCAGCGATGGCGTGTTCCTGGACCTCGCGGGACTGGGCACGGCGCCGCTGGATTACGTGCTGCGGATTCGCTGAGCCCCGTCCTCAACCCTCAAGCAAGCAGACCTGAAGAACTCCCTTCGGAGAACACGATCATGGGCTTCAACACCTCGCTGTCCGGCATCAACGCCGCCAACGCCGACCTCAACGTCACCGCGAACAACATCGCCAACGTCAACACGACCGGCTTCAAGGAGTCGCGCGCGGAATTCGCCGATCTGTTCTCCTCCACGGCCTACGGCCTGTCGCGCAACGCGATCGGTTCGGGCGTGAAGTTGAGCAACGTCGCGCAGCAGTTCTCGCAGGGCAACATCGATCCGACCGGTCGCGGTCTGGACGTCGCCATCGACGGCGAAGGCTTCTTCGTGCTCAACGACAACGGCGCGCGCGTGTATTCGCGTGCGGGCAATTTCCAGCCCGATCCGAACGGTTTCATCGGCACGCCGGACGGCAAGCGTCTGCAGGTGTTCGCGCCGAACGCGAACGGCAACGGCTTCGACGTCGGCCGCCTGACCGACCTGCAACTGCTCACCACGACCAGCCCGCCGCAGGCGTCCACGAACGTGGCGATGCAGGTGACGCTGCCGGGCAACGCGAGCGCGCCGACCGTCACGCCGTTCGATCCGACCGACACCAATACCTACAACCACTCCACCGGTGGCGCGACGGTGTACGACTCGCTCGGCGTCGGCCACGTGCAGACCTCGTACTTCGTGAAGACGGGCGTGGCGAACGAGTGGGAAGTTCACAACTTCATCGACGGTACCGCCGTCGGTGCGCCGACCACGTTGCAGTTCAGCCCGTCGGGCGCGCTGCTGTCGCCGGCCAACGGGCAGATCGCGATGGATCCGTTCACGCCGGCCACGGGCGCGGGCGTCATGAACCTGACGCTCAACGTATCCGGCTCGGCGCAGTACGGTTCGGCGTTCGCGCTGCGCGAGATCAACCCCGACGGTTACGCCGCCGGCAAGCTCAACGAGATCGACATCGATCCCACGGGCGTGGTGTACGCGCGCTTCTCCAACGGCGCCGACCAGGCGCTGGGCCAGGTCGCGCTGAGCACGTTCACCAATCCGCAGGGCCTGCAGCCGCAGGGCAACAACGTGTGGGCCGAAACCTACGCGTCGGGCGATCCGCGCATCGGGGCGCCGGATACGGCGGACTTCGGCGTGCTGCAGTCCGGCGCGCTGGAAGCCTCCACGGTCGATCTCACCGAACAGCTGGTCAACATGATCACCGCGCAGCGCAACTTCCAGGCGAACGCGCAGATGATCTCGACGCAGGACCAGGTCACCCAGACGATCATCAACATCCGCTAAGCGCGGATGAGATGACTTAGGAGGTCCGTGCCATGACCGACCGCGCGCTCTACATCGCGATGACCGGCGCCAGCACGTCGCTGAAGACGCAGGCGTCGGTCTCGCACAACCTCGCCAACGCGAACACGGTGGGATTCCAGGCGACGCTCGCCGGTTCCGCCGCCACGCCGGTCAAGGGCAACGGCCACGCCTCGCGCGTGGCCGCCGCCGCGCAGACCTATGGCGTGAGCGATACGCACGGCGCGATCCTCAATACCGGCAACACGCTGGATGTCGCGCTCAACCAGGATCGCTGGCTCACCGTGCAGGACGCGCAGGGCAACGCCGCCTACACACGCGCCGGAAATCTGGCGATGAACGCCAACGGCCTGCTGACCAGCAACGGCCGTCCGGTGCTCGGCGCCGACGGCGCGCCGGTGACGGTGCCGCCGTTCCAGTCGATGGACATCGCCAGCGACGGCACGATCTCGATCGTCCCGCAGGGCCAGCCCGCCAACACCATCGCCGAAGCAGGACGCCTGGGCGTCGTGCAGGCGCGCACCTCGGAACTGGTGCGCGGCGACGACGGCCTGATGCGCCCCGCCAACGGCCAGCCGCCCGCGCCTGCGGCCGGCGAGTCGCTGACGCCCGGCGCGGTGGAGAACAGCAACGTCGAGGCGACCTCGATGCTGGTGCAGATGATCCAGACCGCCCGTACCTACGAGATGCAGGTACGCGTCTTGCAGAGCGTGGATGAGAACGCACGCAGCGCGAATTCTTTGCTTGGTTCGCGCTAATCCACGCATGTAGCCCGGGTAAGCGAAGCGCACCCGGGGTGAGCGTGACAGCCCCCGGGTGCGCTTCGCTTACCCGGGCTACGAAGAACACACGAGGAAGTACGCCATGACCCAGGCTCTATGGATCGCCAAGACCGGCCTCGACGCGCAGCAGACGCGCATGGCGGTGATTTCCAACAACCTGTCGAACGTCAACACGACCGGCTTCAAGCGCGATCGCGCCGAGTTCCAGGACCTGCTCTACCAGACCGTCCGCCAGCCCGGCGGCGCCACGTCGGAACAGACGCAGTCGCCCACCGGTCTTTCCACCGGCACCGGCGTGCGCGTGGCGGCGACGGCGAAGGAGTTCTCGCAGGGCAACCTCAACGTCACCAACGGTGCGCTGGACGTGGGCATCGATGGCCGCGGCTTCTTCGAAGTGCTGATGCCCGACGGCAGCAGCGCCTACACGCGCGACGGCAGCTTCAAGCGCAATTCGCAGGGCGAGATGGTGACCAGCGCGGGCTATCCCGTGCAGCCGGGCATCCAGTTCCCCGAAGGCACGCAGAGCGTGACCATCGGCGCCGACGGCACCGTGTCGGTGAAGGTGCAGGGACAGGCCGACGACGTGCAGGTCGGTGCGCTGACGCTGGCCGATTTCGTGAATCCCTCGGGCCTGCAGGCCATCGGCGGGAATCTCTTCGTCGAGACCGGCGCCAGCGGTCCGGCACAGCAGGGCGCGCCGGGCACCAACGGCATCGGCCAGCTCGCGCAGGGCCAGCTGGAAGGCTCCAACGTCAACGTCGTGGAGGAGCTGGTGTCGATGATCGAAACCCAGCGCGCGTACGAGACCAACGCCAAGGCGATCTCGACGACCGACTCGATGCTGGGCTTCCTCAACAACAATCTCTGAGGCTCGCAGTGAACGCGTTCTTCCGTTTTTCCGCCGCCGCCAGCGTGCTCGCGCTGTCGGGCTGCGCCGCCGTCGTCGGCGACGTGCGCCCGTTCGCGCCGATGGCCGCATCGCCGACCGCGATCGTCGCGCCCGCCGCGCCGGCCAGCGAAGGTTCCATCTATGCCGGTCGCAGCCTTCGCCTGTTCGAGGACAACAAGGCGCGCGACGTCGGCGACCTGGTCACGATCGTCCTGGTGGAAAACACCAGCGCGCGTGCGCAGGCGAACACGTCGGTGAGCAAGGAATCGTCCATCGAGATGGCCGCCCCGACCATTGCCGGCGTGCCGATCACCTACAAGGGCAACCCGATCCTGGAGGCCTCGGCCACCGGTGCCCGCGACTTCAAGGGCGCCGGCAACAGTACGCAGAGCAACCGCCTCAACGGTTCGGTGACGGCGACCGTCGTGCAGAACCTGGGCAACGGCAACCTGCTGGTGCGCGGCGAGAAGCAGGTGCGCCTGAACCAGGGCGACGAGCTGATCCAGGTTCAAGGAATCGTGCGCACGGCCGATATCGGTCCCGACAACCGGATTTCGTCCGATCGCGTGGGCGACGCGCAGATCGTCTACGGCGGCCGCGGCACGCTCGCGCGTTCCAACGCAATGGGCTGGCTGGGCCGGTTCTTCAATTCCGCTGTTTATCCGTACTGAGGCTGTCATGGACATCAAGAAAATCCGGACAGCGCTCGCCACCTTGAGCCCCTCTCCCACCGGGAGAGGGGTTGGGGGTGAGAAGGCGCCGCTTGCGAACCACGGGTTCGCGCGCCTTCGAACGCCCGAACGCTATGCGTTCGGGCCGGGTAGGGGCAACGAAGCGGGCACGTCGAACCGTCAGTGCGGTACAACGCTGCGCGGTTGCCCTTCCAGCGAAGAAGCACAAACCCAAATGGGTTCCAGCTTTCGCTGGAATGACGGTGACAAAGTCGACACGTTGCGAGCCTGGGTCCCGGCGTTCGCCGGGATGACGGTCATCAAGGGAATGAGCGCGTGGCTGGCCTACGCGCTGCTCTGCACCCTCGCCGGCCTCGCGCTCACGCTCGCCATCGTTCCGCCCGCGCGCGCCGAACGCATCAAGGACCTCGCGCAGGTCGCCGGCGTCCGCGGCAATCCGCTGATCGGCTACGGCCTGGTCGTGGGCCTGGACGGCAGCGGTGACCGCACCAGTCAGACGCCCTTCACCGTGCAGAGTCTGAAGACGATGCTCGACCAGCTCGGCGTCAGCATTCCGCCGGGCGTGAATCCGCAGCTGAAGAACGTCGCCGCCGTCGCGATCCACGCCGAACTTCCGCCCTTCGCCAAGCCGGGCCAGCCGATCGACGTCACCGTGTCGTCCATCGGCAACGCAGGTTCCCTGCGCGGCGGCAGCCTGCTGATGGCGCCGCTGCGTGGCGCCGATGGAGAGGTCTACGCCATCGCGCAGGGCAGCCTGGTCGTGTCGGGCTTCGGCGCTCAGGGCAAGGACGGCTCGCGCATCTCGGTCAACGCGCCCAATGGCGGTCGCATTCCCAATGGCGCCATCGTCGAGCGTGCGGTCGCCGGGGCACCGCCGTCGGGCAACGTCACGCTGAACCTGCACGAAGCCGACTTCACCACCGCCGCGCACATCGTCGAGGCGGTCAACCGTGAGTTCGGCAACGGCCGCGCCCGCGCCGTGGACGCGGTCACCATCGAGGTGGCCCCGCCGACCGACGGCGACCGCGTCGGTTTTCTGGCGAAGCTCGAATCGCTGGACGTGAACCCCGGCGCCGCGGCGTCGAAGGTCATCGTCAATTCGCGCACCGGCACGGTCGTGATGGGCGGCCAGGTCACGGTGCTGCCGGCGGCGGTCTCGCACGGCTCGCTGACGGTGTCGATCTCCGAGAACACGCAGGTCAGCCAGCCCAATGAATTCAGCCGCGGCCAGACCGTGGTCACGCCGCAGTCCAGCGTCGAAGCCAGCCAGGACGGCGGCCGCATGTTCCTGTTCCAGGGCGGTACGTCGCTGGAGCAGATCGTCCGCGCGGTGAACGCCGTGGGCGCCGCGCCCGGCGACATCGTGGCGATCCTGGAAGCGCTCAAGCAGGCCGGGGCGTTGCGGGCGGAGTTGGAGGTGATCTGATGCGCGCAGCGCTCCATAGCTCCTCCCCCTGCTTGCAGGGGGAGGTTGGGAGGGGGTGTGAGGCGCGACAGCGCCGAACGCTTCTGCAACTGACTTCACCCCTCCCCAACCCCACGGCCATCGGGCATAACCCGATGGCGTTCGTCACGACGCGCGCCATGGCGCGCAAGCGTCGTGCCTCACCCCTGCATTCGCAGGGGAGGGAGCAAAGCGTCACGGCACAACTCTTGCCTTGACCCCACCATGCAACTGCGCCCCGCCCTTTCCCAGCCGCTGACGACGCCGAGCACCGATGGTGCCCCGCGCGCCGACCGCTCGCGCGTGGAATACGCGGCCCAGCAGCTGGAAGCGCAGTTCGCGCAAATGCTGGTGAAATCGATGCGCAGCGCGTCCTTCGGCGATTCGCTGATGGGCGACAACTCGACCTACCGCGACATGTACGACCAGCAGCTCTCGCGCGAGATCGCGAAGGGCCGCGGCCTTGGCCTGGCGCCGATCATCGTGCAGCAGCTCACGCGCAACGCCGGCGGCGCAAGCGCCACGGTCGCGCCGGAAGGCGGCTTCCCGATGACGCCAGCCGCATCGCCGATGTCGCTCTCGCTCACGCCCAGCAGCGATGGCGTCTCGCTTTCCGCGCTCGCCGCGCCCGCGTTGCCCAAAGTCGAAGCCGCGCCGGTCGAATGCGACCCGAACGCGAAGCTCGACTGCTCCAGCCCCGAAGCCTTCGTGAAGTCGGTCTGGCCGCATGCGCAGCGCACCGCGCAGGAACTGGGCGTGGACCCGAAGGCGCTCGTCGCGCAGGCCGCGCTGGAAACCGGCTGGGGCCGGCGACTGGCGAAAGACGGCAGCGACGTCACCTCGCACAACCTGTTCGGCATCAAGGCCGGTTCGAAGTGGGCCGGCTCGCGCGTCAACGCCGGCACGCACGAATACGTCGGCGGCACGCGCGTGAGCGAACGCGCCGACTTCCGCGCCTACGGTTCCATCGGCGAAAGCTTCGACGACTACGCCAAGCTGCTGAGCAACCCGCGCTACGCGCAGGCGCGCGCGGCCGGCGGCGACACGCGCCAGTTCGCGCAGGCGCTGCAGAAAGCCGGCTACGCCACCGACCCCGCCTACGCCGCGAAGATCAACGCGATCGCCGAAGGCGCCACGCTCAACCGCGCGCTCGCCGCGCTCGACGGCAACACGAGAGGCTGACGATGGCCAACGTCCTGTCCACCGGCACCGGCGCCCTGATCGCGTTCCAGCGCGCACTGGCGACCGTGAGCCACAACGTCGCCAACGTGGCGACGGAAGGTTATTCGCGCCAGCGCGTGGAGTTGTCCACGCGCACGCCCACCGACATGGGCTACGGCTACGTCGGCAACGGCGTGCAGGTCAGCGATGTGCGCCGCATCGCCGACCAGCTCGCCAACACGCGACTGCTGGAAAGCGGCGGCGAACTCGCCCGGGCGCAGCAGCTCTCCGGCCTCGCCTCGCGCGTGGACAGCCTGTTCTCCGACAAGGCCACCGGCCTTGCCGGCGTGTGGTCGAACTTCTTCGACGCCACCACCGGCCTGACCAGCAACGCCGCCTCCGCCGCCGCGCGCGAGGACGTGCTGGCCGATGCGAACTCGCTCACCGCGCGCTTCAAGCAGCTCAACAACCAGCTCGATTCGCTGGGCAACGAAGTCAACAGCGGCCTGCGCAGCAGCGCCGAGGAAGTGAACCGCATCGGTGCGGAGATCGCCCGCCTCAACGGCGAGATCGTCAGCAACCCGAACAACGTCTCCAACGACCTGCTCGACCAGCGCGATCGCCTCGTGTCGCAGATGGTCGGATTCACCGGCGGCACCGCCGTGCAGCAGGGCGACGGTTCGCTCAACGTGTTCACGTCCGGCGGACAGGCGCTGGTGGTGGGCAACACGTCGAGCAAACTCACCGTGGCGACCGATCCGTATCGCCCCGAACGCGTGCGCCTGGCGCTGGACGGCAACGGCCAGCAGATCCAGCTCAACGATTCCTCGCTGGGCGGCAAGATCGGCGGCCTGATGGATTTCCGCAGCAAGGTGCTCGATCCGGCGCAGTCCGAACTCGGGCGCATCGCGGTGGGCCTGGCCGATGCGTACAACCAGCAGCACCGCGCCGGCATGGACCTCAACGGCCAGATGGGCACGGATTTCTTCAACATCCCCGCCCCGCGCGTGAACGGCAACGCGAACAACACCGGCAGCGCGACGCTGACGGCGAGCGTGGGCGATCTGTCCAAGCTCGATGGCAAGAACGTCGTGCTGAAGTTCGACGGCACCGCATGGAGCGCCACCCGCGCCGACACCGGCGCGAACGTGCCACTCACCGGCACGGGCACGGCGGCCGATCCGCTGGTCATCGACGGCGTCGAACTCGTCGTCGGCGGTACGCCGGCCGCGAACGACCGCTTCCTGCTGCAGCCCACCGCGGGCGCGGCCGGCGGCATCAGCGTCGCCATCGACGATCCCAACCGCATTGCCGCGGCCACGCCGGTGAAGGCGAAGGCCGAACTGGACAACGTCGGCACCGGCAGGATCGGCTCGGTGAAGGTCACCGATTCGACCAACGCGAACCTGCTCACGCCGGCCGACATCGAATTCATCGACGGCACGCAGTACACCGTCAACGGCGCCGGCCCGTATACCTACACCGCCGGCCAGCCGATCACCGCCAACGGCTGGAGCCTCAGCCTCGACGGCGTGCCCGCGGCAGGCGACAAGTTCAGCGTCGGCAGCACGGGCGCCGGTTCCAGCGACAACGGCAACGCGATCGCGCTGGGCAACATCGACGATGCGAAGGCGTTGAACGGCGGCACGGTGTCGCTCAACGGCGCGCTCGGCGGCCTCACGACGACGATTGGCTCCGCCGCGCGACAGGCCGACTACGCCGCCGAAGCGCAGCAGGTGCTGTACGACCAGGCGCAGGGCGCGCGCGATTCGGTGTCCGGCGTGAACCTCGACGAGGAAGCGGCGAACATGCTGCGTTTCCAGCAGGCCTACCAGGCCGCCGCGCAGGTGATTTCCACCGCCGACACGATGTTCCAGTCCCTGCTCAGCGCGGTGCGCCGATGAACAATCGCATTTCCACCAGCGGCGCCTACCAGCTGCAGCTGGGCACGATGCTGCGCAAGCAGGCGGGCCTGTCGCACACGCAGCAGCAGCTCGCTTCGGGCCAGCGCCTGGTCACGGCGAAGGACGATCCGGTCGCGGCCGGCACCGCCGTTTCGCTGGATCGCGCCACGGCCGAACTCGAACGCTTCGGCGAGAACGCCAACCTGCTGGGCAATCGCCTGAACCTGCAGGAAAGCGTGCTCGCGCAGGCCGGAGATCGACTTGCGCGCGTGCGCGAGCTGACCATCCAGGCGAACAACGCCGCGATGTCGAGCGAGGACAAGAAGGCGATCACCGCCGAGCTGAAGGTGATCCGCGACGAGATGATCGGACTGGCCAACAGCCAGGACGGCAGCGGTCGCTATCTGTTCGGCGGCACCGCCGACGACCACGCACCGTTCGTAGTGAGCGGCGGCAATGTCAGCTACACCGGCGACCAGCGCCAGCGTCAGGTGGAAATCGCACCGGACCAGTTCGTGTCCGACACGCTGCCGGGCAGCGAGTTGTTCATGCGCGTCAAGGCCGGCGACGGTCGCATCGATGGCGCCGCCGCCACTGGCAACACCGGCAGCGGCGTGCTGATGGAATTCGGCCTGGACTCGTCGGGCAGCTGGAGCGGTGCAGGTTTCACCGTCGCCTTCACCGCGCCGGATGCCTACGAACTTCGCGACGCCAGCGGCGCGGTGGTCGGCACCGGCACCTACGTGAGCGGCGAAGGCATCAACGTCGGCGGCCTGAACCTGCGCATCGATGGCGCGCCGGCCGCGGGCGACAGCTTTTCGGTCGGCCCGGCGAAGACCAACGATGTCTTCGGCATGATCGACGACCTCGTCACGGCGCTGGAAATGCCCGACGACTCCCCGACCCAGCGCGCGGCGCAGCAGAACGCCTTGCAGGCCTCGCTGCGCAACGCGGCGACGGCGCAGGAGCATTTCATCGACGGCCGCGCCACCGGCGGCGCCCAACTGGCGGCGATGGACAGCGCGGCCGAACTGCGCGAGGCGCAGTCGGTGACGCTGGAAACCACGCTGTCGGGCATCCGCGATTTGGACTACGCCGAGGCGATCAGCCGCTTCCAGCTGGAAAGCACGGCGTTGCAGGCGGCGCAGAAGGCTTTCATGAAGCTGCAGTCCAGTTCGTTGTTCGACCTGATGTAAGGCCGGGATTCGAGATTCGGGATTGGGGATTCGCCAAGCCGGCAGTCCCGCAATTGTGTGGCCGCCAGGTGAGTCCGGGCAGCCGTCAACGATCAAACCGTGACGTTTTACCCGAATCCCGAATCCCGACTCCCGAATCCCCGCTTGTGTCAACCAGGAGCTAAAGGTTTCCAAACCCGGGCCGCTACCTAGATCAGCAGCGGCAAGGGCCGGCAACACCGACCAACCACTGCGGTCTTGCCGGCCGGCGAAGTGCTTCGCCGGTGCCCTAACCGAAACCTACGGAGAATCACCATGGCACAAGTCATCAACAGCAACGTGATGTCGCTCAACGCCCAGCGCAACCTGGGCACCAGCAGCGCCAGCCTCGGCACCACCATCCAGCGCCTGTCGTCGGGCCTGCGCATCAACAGCGCGAAGGACGACGCCGCCGGCCTGGCCATCTCCGAGCGCTTCAGCACGCAGATCCGCGGCCTCGACGTCGCCGTGCGCAACGCGAACGACGGCATCTCGCTGGCCCAGTCGGCCGAAGGCGCGATGGTCGAAATCGGCAACAACCTGCAGCGCGTCCGCGAGCTGTCGGTGCAGTCGGCCAACGCCACCAACTCGCAGTCCGACCGTGACGCGCTGAACGCCGAAGTCACGCAGCTGGTCTCGGAAATCGACCGCGTCGCCAACCAGACCAACTTCAACGGCACCAAGCTGCTCGACGGCTCCTTCGCCGGCGCGCTGTTCCAGGTCGGCGCCAACTCGGGCCAGACCATCGCCGTCAACAGCATCGTCGACGCCAACGCCAACGCGCTGGGCAAGGCCCAGTTCGCCGCCGCGACGACCTCGACCGCCGCTGTCGCCGCCGGTACCGCCACCGCGACCGGTTCCTACGCCGGCATGGCCATCAACGGCGTGACCGTCGATGACGTCAAGGTAGGCATCGGCGACACGGGTGCGGACGTTTCCAAGAAGCTGGCGGCCGCCATCAACGACAAGATGGACCAGACCGGCGTCTACGCCTCGCTGGACTCGACCAACAAGCTGACGCTGACCTCGCTCACCGCCGGCAAGGACCTGACCTTCACCGCCGGCACGCTGACGGGCGGCACGGGCGTCACGATGGCCGAGGCCGGCATCGCCGCCGGTACCGCCGCCGCGGGCAGCACGAAGTACATCAAGGACCTGAACATCTCCAGCTTCACCGGTGCGCAGCAGGCGATGGAAATCGTCGACAAGGCGCTGACCAGCGTGAACTCGGCCCGCGCCGACATGGGTGCCGTGCAGAACCGCTTCACCTCGACCATCGCCAACCTGCAGGCGACGAGCGAGAACCTGAGCGCCTCGCGCAGCCGTATCCGCGACGCCGACTACGCGAAGGAAACCGCGGAGCTGACCCGCACGCAGATCCTGAGCCAGGCCGGCACCGCGATGCTCGCCCAGGCCAACGCCGTACCGCAGAACGTCCTCAGCCTGCTGGGCTGATCCACCGCCAGGCGGGACGCGAGATCCGCGTCCCGATGGCACCCCGGTGGGATGCGCGCGAACGCATCCCACCGGTTTTTTTCCGAAAGGAGTTGCCATGACCGCACATCTCTCGCCCCGCCCCACGCCGCGCATCGCGGTCCACGGCCCGCGCGGAAGGTAAGCGGTCATGGCCATTTCAACGCTCGGTTCGGGCATCGACATTCCCTCGCTGGTGTCCCAGCTGGTCGCCGCCGAACGCTCGCCGATCGAAAGCCGCATCGCCCGTGGCGAGAACGCGGCCAAGACGCAGCTGTCCGCGATGGGATCGCTCAAGAGCGTCTTCTCGAACCTGCAGACCTCGCTGGAGAAGCTGCGCAAGGACGGCGGCACCGACGCGCGCACGTCCACCGTCCAGGACAAGGCCGGCTTCACCGCAACGGTGGACACCACCGCGGCCGTGGGCGACTACAAGATCGAGGTCGAATCGCTCGCCACCGCGCACCGGCTCACCTCGCCGGCGAAGGCGGCCGACGCGAAGATCGGCACCGGCAAGCTCGTCATCGAAGCCGGCGACACGAAGATCGAAGTCGACATCGTCGAAGGCCGCAACACGCTGTCGGACATCCGCTCGGCGATCAACACCGCCGCCGCGGGCAAGGGCGTGCAGGCCAGCCTGGTGAACGCCGACGGCGGCCAGCACCTGGTGCTGACCGCGGTCGATTCGGGCCTGGAAGGCAAGCTGCGCGTCACCAGCAGCGGCGGCGACGGCGGATTGTCGGCGCTGGATTACGACCCGGGCGTGTCCACCGCGATGACCGAAACCGTCGCGGCCAAGGACGCGGTGGTGAAGATCGACGGCCTCACCCGCACCTCCAGCAGCAACAGCCTCACCGACCTGCTGCCGGGCGTGACGCTCAACCTCACCGAGGCCAAGCCCGGCGAAACCTTCAGCCTGAAGGTCGCCACCGACAACACCGCGGTCAAGGCCACGCTGCAGTCGTTCGTGACGGCGTACAACGCATCGATCAGCCTGACCAAGTCGCTCACCGCCTACAACGCCGAGACCAAGACGGCCTCCGCGCTGACCGGCGATTCGATGGTGCGCGGCCTGCAGAGTTCGTTGCGCAACATGGCCAGCGAGAACGTCGTCGCGTTCAAGGCGCTGGGCCTGTCGATCGCCACCGACGGCACGCTCACGCTCAACAGCAGCACGCTCACCAAGGCGCTGGGCGAGGACCCGACCGCGCTGTCGCGCCTGTTCTCCGGCGATGAAGGTTACGGCGCCGACCTGGAAGGCATGCTCGACAGCGTGCTCGAAACCGATGGCCTGCTGGACTCGCGCACCGACAGCCTCAATGCGCGCATGAAGACCTACGACAAGCAGTACGAAGACCTCGATCGCCGCATGGAATCGCTGCAGACCCGCTACACCGCGCAGTTCACCGCGATGGAGCAGCTGGTGACGCAGTTGCAGAGCTCCAGTGGCTTCCTTTCGCAGCAACTGAGCTAGACGTAACACCGGAGATCACCGCCATGCTCGGCGCACACCGCAACTACGCCAACCAGTACCGCAGCACCGGCGTCAGCGCCGCCGTGCTGGAAGCCGATCCGCATCGCCTCGTCGCACTCATGCTGTCGGGCGCGCGCGATCGCATCCGCCTGGCCGGCGCGTGCCTGGAACGCGGCGACATCCCGCGCAAGGCCAAGGCGATCAGCGACGCGAGCGGCCTGATCACCGGCCTCTCCGGCGCGTTGAACCTGGATGCCGGCGGCGAGATCGCCCAGGGCCTGCAGTCGCTGTACGACTACGCACAGCAGCGGCTGCTGATCGCCAACAGCGACAACGATGCCGACGCGCTGACCGAAGTGGACGGCCTGCTCGGCGACATCGAGTCGGCGTGGCTGGCCATCGCGCCCAAGGCGCCGTGACCATGAATTCCCCGAGCGCCGACGTCCCCACCCTGCCCGAAGCGCAGGTGCGTGCCGCGATGCATGCGCAGCAGTGGGAAGTGGCGATCGCGCTTCTGGCCGACCACGACCGCGTGCTTCGCGAAGCGCTGGAATCGGTCGATTTCTCGCAGGCATCGGCACAGCCGTGGCGCGAACTGCTGGCGCAGCAGCAGGCGCTGCTGGGCGACCTGGTGGTGATGCGCGACGAAACCGCGGCGATCCTCGCCCGCATGGGCCGCGAGCGTCGCGGCGCGCTGGCGTACCGGAGCTTCGCCCGATGACATGGCAGGCGGCCGAAGCGGAACTGTTCGGCGACGTGCTGGTCCACCAGGACCGGCGCCCGGCGGCGTTCCTGCCCGGCCCCTGCGATCCCGGCGTCGCGCATGTCGCGGCGGCCCGCGCCGAAATGCTGCTGTCGTCGCTGGCGCTGAGCGAGAACGCACGCAGCGAGGACGGCGACGAGCACAACGAACCTTCCTCCGCGTTGCAGCGGGTGGAAGCCAAGCTCGACCTGGTGCTGGGCCTGCTCGGCACGATGATGGCCGAGCGCGGCGACCTTCCGCCGCCGACCGTGCTGCGCTGGTCCACGCGCGGCGCGCGCGTCGACATGCTCGGCGACGCGCTGGCGATCCGCCCCGGCGCACGCGGCGTGCTGCGCGTGCAGCCGGCCGACTGGCTGCCCGACTGCATCGAGCTGCCGGCGCACGCGATCGCCGTCGAAGGCGCCCGCGCCTGGCTCGCCTTCGAACCGCTGTCCCCGCCGCTGGCCGACGCGCTGGAACGGCACCTGTTCCGCCTGCATCGCAGGCAAGTGGCGGAGAGCCGGCGGTTGCGGTGAGCCGCCAGTAGCCCTTTGTAGCCCGGGTAAGCGCAGCGCACCCGGGTTCGGCGTGACAGCTCCCGGGTGCGCTCCGCTTACCCGGGCTACACAAGAGCCGTCATCCCGGCGAAGGCCGGGACCCAGACCCGCGGCGCGTGGGTACTCCAACACGCGCCCCAACGTCACCGTCATTCCAGCGAAAGCTGGAACCCATTTCGATCGTCGGCGTCGGACCCCGGGTAAGCGAAGCGCACCCGGGGCTTAAGCGCGGCGGTCCCCGGGTGCGCTCCGCTTACCCGGGCTACAAGAGCAGGCATCGCGAATGCGTACGTGATCGCATGCCCCGCCCCTTACCCCAACCCTCTCAGCTCTGCACTCCCTGCGGTCGCGGGAGGGAAAGGGGCTAACGCCGCCGCGCGTGGAACAAAACGCGTCGCCGCCTTTCGGCAAAACGCCCAAAGTGAATGCGACGGTCCCTTCAAAACAGCCCATACCGCAGCGTCCGGTACGCTGGGCACGGTGAAACATTTGTCGCCCCCGTCACATTCCCGGCGTGAACGAATGGTCCCTCCGCGTCACCTCGGCTAAGGTGGCCCGACGGAGAGTTGACGCTTTTGGGGAACGGAGTTGGGCTCGGGGCTGTTGCGTGTACTGATCTGCGACGACCACACATTGGTCCGGGCGGGGCTTCGGCGCCTGCTGGAGTCGTTCGCCGACATCGAAGTCGTGGCCGAAGCCGCCAATGCGGATCAGGCCGTCGTCGGCTCGCGCCAGCACCGGCCGGACATCGTCCTGCTCGACCTCTCCATGCCCGGCCGCAGCGGTTTCGAGGCACTGGTCGAATTGCGCCGCGACCAGCCCGAATGCCGCGTGGTGGTGATGTCGATGCACGATGACCCCACCCACGTGCGTGAAGCCCTGGCGCGTGGCGCCAGCGGCTTCGTGGTCAAGGAAGCCGCGCCGGCGGAACTCGAGATCGCCCTTCGCGCCGCCGCCGCCGGCCGCACCTACCTCAGCCCGCAGGTTTCGGCCCCGCAGCTGTTCGCGCGTCCGCGCAGCGAGGAGGGCGTCGACGCCCTGCCGCCGCGGCAGCGCGAGATTCTGGCCGCGCTCGGCGCCGGCCGCACCAGCAAGCAGATCGCCGCGGACCTGGGCATCAGCGTCAAGACGGTGGAAACCCACCGCGCCCGCATCATGGCCACGCTCGGCTGCCGCAACGCGATCGAACTGCTGCGCATGGCGATGCGGTTGCACGACCGGCCGGCCGGCTGAGTCCCGACGCAAACGTAGGATGGGTTTCGCTGCGCGAAACCCATCGTTTTTGCGCATGGATGAGGGGCAACGGAGCATCAACATCCAAACCAGCAGTGCATCACCGCACTGCTGGTTTGTGCTTGCCACTTCGTTACCCCTCACCCCAACCCCTCTCCCGGTGGGAGAGGGGCTCAAGCATCACGTCGGGCTTCCGGCCCCCGCTTTTGGCCCACACATTGCAGCGTCCTCGCGACGCCACGAACCCGACGCGACGCAAGCGCCAAATCATCGTCACAAACCCCAACAGTGACGACCATCTCCGTGCCCTTTCGCGTCACTGCCTGACGCGCCCGAACAGGCACAGCCGGAAAGACGTCGCAATGTAAGGGCCGCCCTTACACACCTACAGGTATTCCCCGGCGCATGTCCGGGAAAGCCCCGATTCGTTTGCCGTCACCTTCACATCACGATGACTTCCGTGCCGCCGGCTCCGGCGGATGGGGACACAAACGTGAAGGCAACCATCAGTCCGAAGCTCGGACTCGGCGTCAACCTGACGCCGCAACTGCTGCAGTCGATCCGCCTGTTGCAGCTCACCGCGCCGCAGCTCGAACTCGAGCTCCGCCAGGCGCTGGAGCGCAACCCGCTGCTCGAACAGGACGAGGCCGAGGACGAGGGGGTCGATTCCCTGGCCGATGCGCAGCTGGAAACCGCAGCATGGGACGAGCTGCCCGAGCCGTCGTTCGTCTCCGGCGGCAGCGCCGGCGGCGAGTTCGACGACGACGCCGCCTCGCGCATCGCCGATGGGGAATCGAGCGATCCGCGCGTGCGCCTGCTGCAGTCGCTGTCGCTGCAGTGGAAGCCGCGCGACGTCGAACTGGCCGCGTGGTGGCTGGACCAGTGCGACGACCGCGGCTACCTCGAAGCCGCGCTCGACGAACTGCACCTGCTCGGTGCCAGCACGTGCAATGTCGATGCCACGGAACTGGAAATCGTCCGCCAGCGCCTGCTCCACGGCGAATGGGCGGGCGTGGCCGCGGTCGATGCCGCCGAATGTCTTTCCGCGCAGCTCTCGCTGCTGCCCGAGTCGGCTGCACGCACGCTGGCATCGCGCATCCTCAAGGACCACATCGACCTGCTCGCGATGCACGACGAAGCCGCGCTCGCCAAGGTCCTGAAGGCCGATGCGGACGACGTCCGCGAAGCCGTCGCGCTGATCCTCACGCTGCGCGCGCATCCCATCGCCGATGCCGCCGTCAACGAACGCGACATCGTGGTGCCCGACGTCGTCGCCTGGCGCGCCGATGGCCGCTGGCACGTCGCGCTCAACGGCCGCACCGCGCCGCGCCTGCGCATCTCGCCGCATTGCGAACGCGCCCTGTCCGACGCGCCGGGCGACGTGTCCGCGCTGCGCGGCCTGATCGACGAAGCGCGCTGGCTGGTGCGCGGCGTGACGATGCGCAACGACACGCTGCTGCGCACCACGCAGGTGCTGGTCGAACGCCAGCGCGCGTTCCTGGAACGCGGCGAGGAAGCCATCGCACCGCTGACGCTGCGCGAAGTCGCCGACGCCATCGGCATGCACGAATCCACCGTCTCGCGCATCACCAGCGGCAAGTACCTGCAGACCCCGCGCGGCACGATCGAACTCAAGCGCCTGTTCGCGGTACGCCTGGACGGCGCGGAGGTCTCCGGCAGCGCGGTCAAGGCGATGGTCAAGCGCCTGATCGACGACGAACCCTCGCACGCCCCGCTCGCCGACGACACCATCGCCGGCCTGCTCGCCCGCCAGGGCGTGCGCGTGGCGCGCCGCACCGTCGCCAAGTACCGTGACCAGCTGGCCATCGCGCCGGCGCGCCAGCGCCGCCGTACCCCGGCCGTCCTGGCGAAGGCAGGCTGAACCCATCATGCGTGAACTGCGAATCCTCATCGTCGACGACCATCCGGGCTTCATCAGCGCGGCGATCCGCCACCTGCGCAAGCAGCCGTGGGCGAATGTCGTCGGCACCGCCGGCAACGGCATCGAAGCCATCACCCAGTGCGAGACGCTGCGTCCGGACGTGGTGCTGATGGACATGGCGATGCCGGAAATGGGCGGCCTGCA
>Ga0102589_1000734_pt1 | contig 56230 bp, 45 predicted proteins | sample AraplaMF_Col_mLB_FD_76858 | JGI IMG/M metagenome (GOLD analysis project Ga0102589, IMG submission 76858) | Arabidopsis root microbial communities from the University of North Carolina, USA - plate scrape MF_Col_mLB | ecosystem: Host-associated > Plants > Roots > Endosphere | place: USA...
CGGCGATCGCACCGGCCAGGTGATCGAGCCGTACCTCACCGACCAGTGGTTCGTGAAGATGGACGGTCTCGCCGCGCGCGGACTGGAACTGGTCGAGAAGGGCGACGTGAAGTTCGTCCCCGCGAACTGGATCAACACCTATCGCCACTGGATGGAAAACATCCAGGACTGGTGCATCAGCCGCCAGTTGTGGTGGGGCCATCGCATTCCGGCGTGGTACGACGACGAAGGCAGGATCTACGTCGGCCGTACCGAAGAGGAAGTGCGCGCGAAGCATTCGCTCGCTTCGAGCACCACGCTCTCGCAGGACAGCGACGTGCTGGAGACGTGGTTCTCCTCGCAGCTGTGGCCGTTCTCGACGATGGGCTGGCCGGATGAGCAGGCGATGGCGGAGCGCGGTTTCGACCGCTACGTGCCCTCCAGCGTGCTCGTCACCGGTTTCGACATCATCTTCTTCTGGGTCGCGCGCATGATCATGGCGACCGACCAGTTCACGGGCCGCGTGCCGTTCCGCGACGTCTACGTCACGGGCCTGATCCGCGATTCGCACGGCCAGAAGATGTCCAAGTCCAAGGGCAACGTGCTCGATCCGCTGGACCTGATCGACGGCATTTCGCTGGACGACCTGGTCGCCAAGCGCACCGGCGGGCTGATGCAGCCGAAGATGGCGGAGAAGATCGAGAAGGCCACGCGCAAGGAATTCCCGGACGGCATCCCCGCCTTCGGCGCCGACGCGCTGCGCTTCACGATTTCCGCGCTGGCCACGCACGGCCGCGACATCAAGTTCGACCTCGGCCGCGCCGAGGGCTACAAGAACTTCTGCAACAAGCTGTGGAACGCCACGCGGTTCGTGCTGATGAACACCGAAGGCGCGAACTTCATCGGCGTTCCGCAGCCGAAGACGGACCCCGAGCGCTGGATCCTCTCGCGTCTGGCGAAGGTGTCCGCCGAAGCCGAACAGCATTTCGCCGGCTACCGCTTCGACCTCCTCTCGCAGGCGCTGTACGAGTTCGCGTGGAACGAGTTCTGCGACTGGTTCGTCGAACTGGCCAAGCCCGCGCTGCAGGGCGACGACGCCGTCGCCGCGAACAGCACGCGCCACACGCTGCTGTTCGTGCTCGAACGCCTGCTGTCGCTGCTGCATCCGCTGATCCCGTTCGTGACGGAAGAGCTTTGGCAGCAGGTCGCGCCGAAGCTCGGCATCGCCGAGAAGACGATCATGCTGCGTCCGTATCCGCAGGCGTCGGATTTCGCCGGGCACGATTACGCGGCGGCCGAAGGCGACGTCGAATGGCTCATGGCGATGGTCACCTCGCTGCGCAAGATCCGCAGCGAGCTCAACGTCAAGCCGGCGGCCACCGTGCCGCTGCTGCTGGCCGATGCGGACGCGAGCGATCGTGAACGTGCGGCGCGCTTCGATTCGCAGCTTCGTTTCCTCACGCGACTGGACGGCATCACGCTCCTCGACGATGCGAACGCCGCGCCCGCCGCGGCAACGGCCGTAGTCGGCGAGATGAAGCTGCTGGTGCCGCTGGAAGGCCTGGTCGATCTCGACGCGGAACGCACGCGCCTGGACAAGGAAAAGAAGCGGGTCGAAGGCGAAATCGCGAAGTGCCAGAACAAGCTCGCGAGCGACACCTTCGTCGCCAACGCGCCGCCGGCGGTGGTCGAGCAGGAGCGCAAGCGCCTGGCCGACTGGATCCTGCTGCGCGATGCCCTGGCGGAGCAACGGCAGAAGCTCGGATAAGACACCGGCGCATCACGTCGCCACGGATGGCGACGTCGATTCACGTAACGGCTATGCCGCTAGCATCGCAACGCTTCGTAGGATGGGTTCGCCCCGCGAAACCCATCGTCCCGGCACCTGCACGCACGCGATGGGTTTCGCTTCGCTCAACCCATCCTACGGATGGATCGAAGCGAATGGATCCAGGCGGCTTCGTAGGATGGGTTCGTCCCGCGAACCCATCGTCCCGGCCCTCTCCCGTCATCCCGGCGAAAGGCGGGACCCAGGCACGCACCGCACGGGCACGCCCTCATCGGCGAATCACGTCACCGCGATCAGTCGTCGCGCTCGAACGCCGTCCGCGAACTCACATTCGACGGCTTCCCGTCGCGCGATCGCGCCTCCAGTTCGGCAACGGAAAGCGGCGTCAACGGACACTGCGCCAATGCCTCCGGCGTCATGTGGATCGCCGCGCCGCGCAGCTTCACGTAGACCGGCTTGCGGCTCTTCCTGCCCTGGTAGGTGAAATACACGCCCTGGTGCACGCGCAGCACGACGGCGTTCGCGCCACGGTCCTGCGCCGCGGCCACCAGCTTGTCCATCGCGCGGCCGTAATCAACGCCGGGGACCTTGTCGTCCTGGGTGATCTCGCTGACCTTCTCGCCGAGGGTGATCTCCACCACGCCGAGCTTCTCGTGCTCGCACGCGGGCGATACCAGCACCACCGGGACGAGCGTCGCCGTGACTTCGACGCGTTCCATCGTGGCCGGTTCACGCCCCGCTTCCCCGGCGTGGAGCGGCCCGACGAGGGCAAGCGCGAGCCACATCGACCAACGCAACGACAGATCCATTACGTGCCCCCCCGGTGAACGTCCTGGCCGCAGCATGCCACGGACGCACGGTTGGGCGCTGCGCGGCTACTGCTCCGGCGGCAGCAGCTCGATCGCCATCACCAGCGCGTCCTCGCGCCCATCGCGCGCCGGGTAATAGCGCGGACGGCGGCCGATCTCGTTGAATCCTTCCGAGTGGTAAAGCGCGATCGCGCCCGCGTTGGACGGACGCACTTCCAGGAACACGCGCTCGGCGCCGCGACCGCGTGCGACGCGCATCAGCGCGCGCAACAGTTGCCGGCCCAGGCCCTGCCCCTGTAGCTTCGGGTCGATGCAGATGTTGAGCACGTGCGCCTCGTCGGCGGCGATGCTCATCAGGAAGTAGCCGACGATGCGGCCTTCGATCTGCATCACCCACGCCGGGTAATCGGCGCGCAGGCAGTCGCGGAAGATGCCGACCGTCCACGGGAATTCGTAGGCGCGGATCTCCACCGCGTGGACGGTGTCGAGGTCGTCCTCCCGCATCGGGCGCAGCGCGCCGGGAAGCGGGCGTTGACCGGCGTCGGAGGCGAGCGCGTTCATCCGCGCGAACCCCTGCGCAGCGCGCGCAGGCGCGGCCACAGCGCGCGCTTGGCGGCGGCATTGCCGCGCAGCGCGGCGATGTCGCCGATGGTTTCGATCACGCGCGCCTCGTCGGCGTTGCCCGCAGCGCGGAGCAGCGATTGCATCAGGCGATCGCCGCCCTGCACGCGTGGCGCCGGAGCCACAGGGCGCGCAGGCGCCGGACGCGCCGCACGCTCATCGCGCGCGAGCAGCGCCGCCGCTTCGCGCATCGCGCCGCGCGGGCCGGAGGCGGCCGGCTCGTCGTGCGCGTTCGATTCGGGCCGGCGTTCCGCCACCAGCGCATCGGCCGACGCGACGGACCACACCGTGTGGCCCATCGCCTGCAGCCATTCGCGCTGTTCGGCGGTCCACAGCTCGCTCATGGCGCGGCCTCGGACATCGGCGCGCGACGCACCCGGCGGAACAGGGCGTAAACCGGCCCCGACAGCGCGTACAGCGCGCCGATCGCCAGCAGCACGCGCGGCGGATCGATGGCGATGCCGACCAGCACGGCGAGCACGACGACGATGGCGAGGAACGGCACGCGATCGTGGCGCGGACCGCCGCCCTTGAAGCTGAAATAGCGCATGCGGCTGACCATCAGCAGGCCGGCGGTGACCGTCACGCCCAGCGCGAGGTAGCGCAGCTGTTCGCCGGTGAAACCCAGGTCGTCGCAGGTCCACACGAAGCTGGCGACGAGTCCGGCCGCGGCGGGACTGGCCAGGCCGATGAACCAGCGCTTGTCGACCTGCCCCACCTGCGAGTTGAAGCGCGCCAGACGCAGCGCGGCGCAGGCGGCGTAGACGAACGCGGCGACCCAGCCGATCTTGCCGGGGATCGGGCCGTCCAGCCGCATTTCCTGCAGCGCCCAGTGGTACATGACCAGCGCCGGCGCGAGGCCGAAGCTGACCAGGTCGGCCAGCGAGTCGTACTGCACGCCGAATTCGCTCTGCGTGTTGGTCAGGCGCGCCACGCGGCCGTCCAGGCCGTCGAGGATGCCGGCGACGAACACCGCGATGCAGGCGTCGTCGAAGCGGCCCTGGGTCGCGGCGATGATCGCGTAGAAGCCGGCGAACAGGCCGCCGGTGGTGAACAGGTTGGGCAGCAGGTAGATCCCGCGGCTGCGCGGGCGCGGGGTCTGTTGCGTTTCGTCCATGTGGGGGGCAGTCGGCATGTCGGATCGGGGAAGCGGCGGACCGCGACAGGAAAGTGTAAGTCCATCGGCGCGTCGGCCGGCACTTCCAATCGCCGGCCCCGTCGCGCCGGCAACGAGACCGGCTCCACATATGTGGACGCTCCCGTCACGCGGCGCTTGCCTGCGGCCGGGCGCGGTGCTGCAATCGCCCAAATCCCCTTGCCCGACCGAGCCCCGGAGCCCCGCATGTCCAGCCCGTTCCGCCTGCTGCCCGGCCTCGTCGCCGGCCTGTGCCTGCTCCTTGCCACCCCGGCCTTCGCGGCGAAGGTCTACCAGTGGAAGGACGACAAGGGCGTCACCCACTACTCCGACGCCCCGCCGCCGGACCAGAACATCAAGGGCCGAAACGTCGCAGACAAGGCCGGCACCTCCGCGCAGGCCGCGGCCCCGGCCGCCAAGCCGGTCGTCAACGCCAACTGCACCAACGCGCGCAGCAACCTGACCGTGCTCCAGGGCGGCGGCCAGGTGGGCATCGACGAGGACAAGGACGGCAAGCCCGATCGCAGCCTCAACGACAACGAACGCGCCAATCGCACCGCGCTGGCCCAGGCGCAGATCAAGACCTATTGCGAAGGCGCGGCCGTCGCCAGCGGTACCTGATCGCCCCACCAACGCGCGCATCGAAGCCGGCCCGTGGGCCGGCTTCGTCGTTTCCAGGGTCCGATGCGTCCAGCGGGCCGGATCGGCCGGCCGTAAGTGCATGGCAGAATGGCCGCTTCCCTACGTTCGAAAGCCCCACGCCGATGCGCCTGTCGCAGTTCCACCTCCACACCAGCAAGGAAACCCCCGCCGAGGCCGAAATCGTCAGCCACAAGCTGATGCTCAAGGCCGGCATGATCCGCAAGCTCGCCGCCGGCCTGTACACCTGGTCGCCGCTGGGCCTGCGCGTGCTGCGCAAGGTCGAGCGCGCCGTGCGCGAGGAGATGAACGCCGCCGGCGCCATCGAAGTGCTGATGCCGGCCGTGCAGCCGAAGGAGCTGTGGGAAGAGACCGGCCGCTGGGAGAAGTTCGGCGGCCAGTTGCTGAAGATGAAGGACCGCAAGGACGCCTGGTACTGCTACGGCCCCACGCACGAGGAAGTCATCACCGACTTCGCGCGCAACGAGCTGTCCAGCTACAAGCAGCTGCCGGTCAACTTCTACCAGATCCAGACCAAGTTCCGCGACGAGATCCGTCCGCGTTTCGGCGTCATGCGCGCGCGCGAGTTCCTGATGAAGGACAGCTACTCCTTCCACGTCGGACAGGACGACCTGGATCGCGAATACAAGAGCATGTACGACACCTACGGCCGCATCTTCACGCGCCTGGGGCTGAAGTTCCGCGCGGTCTCGGCCGACAGCGGCGCGATCGGCGGCGCGGTGTCGCATGAATTCCAGGTGCTGGCCGATTCGGGCGAGGACGCGATCTTCTTCTCCGACGCATCCGAGTACGCCGCGAACGTCGAACTGGCCGAAGCGATCTCGCCCGGCCCGCGCGCCGCCGCGGGCGAGGCGATGCGCAAGATCGACACGCCGCACCAGAAGACCTGCGAGGACGTCGCCGCGCTGATGGGCATCACGCTCGATCGCACGGTGAAGTCGGTCGCGATCATGGGCAGCGACGCCGAAGGCAACGCGCAGTTCGTGCTGGCGCTGGTGCGCGGCGACCACGTCGTGAACGAAGTGAAGCTGGGCAAGCTCGACGGCCTGGCCGGGTATCGTCTTGCGAATGAAGCGGAAATCGCCGCGCACCTCGGCAGCGAACCGGGCTTCCTGGGCCCCGTGTCGCCGAAGTCGAAGATCCGCGTGATCGCCGACCGCAGCGTCGCGGCGATGGCGGACTTCGTCGTCGGCGCGAACGAAAAGGGCTTCCACCTCGCTGGCGTGAACTGGGGCCGCGACCTGCCCGAAGCCGACCTGGTCGCCGACATCCGCAACGTCGTCGAAGGCGATCCCTCGCCCGACGGCCGCGGCACGCTGCAGATCGCGCGCGGCATCGAGGTCGGCCACGTCTTCCAGTTGGGCGACAAATACGCGCAGGCGCTCAAGCTCACCGTGCTCGACGCCAACGGCAAGGCCACCACGCCGGTGATGGGCTGCTACGGCATCGGCGTGTCGCGCATCGTCGCGGCGGCGATCGAGCAGAACCACGACGAGAACGGCATCGCCTGGCCGGAGCCCATGGCGCCGTGGCAGGCGGTGGTATGCGTGATCAACCCGAAGAACGACGCCGCCGTCGCCGAGGCGGCGCAGGCGCTGTATCGCGAACTCAATGCGGCGGGCGTCGAAACCGCGCTGGACGATCGCGGCCTGCGTCCGGGCGCGATGTTCGCCGACATGGAACTGATCGGCATCCCGCACCGCATCGTCGTCTCCGAACGCGGCCTCGCCGCGGGCACGTACGAATACCGCCATCGCCAGGCGAGCGAGGCCGAGAACCTGGATCGCGCCGGCGTGTTCGGCAAGTTCGGGAAGTAAGCCGGCTCGCGCGTACCCCGCACGGGTCATCGAAGCCCCTCTTCGCGCGAGCGCAGAGGGGTTTTGTTTTCTGGCGTCGCACCCTGAGGGATGGCCGGACGCTTCATTTACGCCGCACGAGGCCCGCGCTTATCATCCGGAGGATGCGCCGCTTCATGGCCGCGACAACCCGCACGCTCCGGAGGTTTTATGTCGATCGATCTCGATTCCCTCTCCGCGAAGGAACTCGACGCGCTGATCAATCAGGCGAAGAAGCGCAAGAACACGCTCAGCAAGCGCAAGCCCATCGCGGTGGTGCGCAAGAAGCTCGCGCAGCTGGCCAGGGCCGAGGGTTACAGCATCGCCGAACTGTTCGGCGCCGCCGCACCGGCGCCCGTGCGCGCGGCCAAGGCGCCGGCCCGCAAGGTGTCGAAGAACGCCGGCAAGGCCGTCGCGCCGAAGTACCGCAACCCGGCCAATCCGTCGGAAACCTGGGCCGGCCGCGGCAAGCAGCCGCGATGGCTCGCAGCGCAGACGGGCGCGGGCAAGCGGCTCGAGGATTTCCTGATCCGTTGAGGTTTCGCGTCGCGACGAAACGCCGGCCACGTGCCGGCGTTTTAGTTCGTGGGCCAGGCCAATGCAGCCCGGGTGAGCGAAGCGCACCCGGAGCGGAGGCCGCGGCAACGTTCCCCGGGTGCGGCCTTCGGCCTTACCCGGGCTACGAAGCGCGGGCAGCATGTCAGCCTGGATCCCGGCCTTCGCCGGGATGACGGATTTGAAGCATTTCCCGAATCCCGAATCCCGAATCCCGACCCCGAAAAACAATCAAAGATTCCGCCGCGCCGGCAGCAGCAGGTTGCCGAACAGCAACCCCGCGATCAGCGCCAGCAGGATGTTCAGCACCGCCAATACCGCGGTCTGGCCGGCGTCGATGTCCTGTTGCTGGATCAGGGTCAGCAGGCCACGCAGGCTCACGCTCCCGGGCACCAGCATGATGATGCCGGGTACGCGCAGGATCGCGCCCGGGCGGTTCCACCAGCGTGCATACGCGTTGCCCGCGGCGGTCAGCACGAGTGCGGCGAGGAAAATTCCGGCGGGGCTTCCGAACGCCTGCCCGCCATAGCGCGAGATCAGATACCCGCCGGCCGCCGCGCACATCACCTTCGGGTAATCGCGCCACTGCGCGCGGAACAGCACCGCGAACGCAAAGGCCGCCGTCACCAGCGCGCCCCACTCCACCCACACCGGCTGCGGCCGCGATGCGCGCACCTGCGCGTGCAGGCCGATCAGGTTCGCCAGATACAGCGCGATGATCGTGCCGATCGCGAGCTTGAGCACCGTCGTCACCGCGCCGGCGAAACGCGCCGTGCCCGATACCAGATGCTGGCTGGTCAGTTCGTTCATCGCGTTGGTCAACGCCATGCCCGGGAGCAGCACGATCAACGAGGCGATGATCACCGTGTTCTGGTTGAGCGGCGCCACGAACGACGCCACCAGCAGCGTCGCGATCGCGGCGAACAACGCCGTCACGGCCTCCAGCGCTTCCTTGAAACGCGGATGCAGCTCGGACCATTGCACGAGCAAACCGATCATCAGTCCGTTGACGCCCGCCACGCCGATGTCGAGCCACGGCAGGCGCAGCACACCGGCGATGCCGACCGCCGCCATTCCGTAGGCCAACACCTGCATCGCCCGCGAGCGCCGCGTGGGCGGCGCATCCAGCGCGCTCATCTGCGCGTGCGCATCGACCAGACCGAGCTGGCCGGCGAGGACTTCCTCGGCGATGCGGTCGGTTTCGGCCAGGCGGTGCAAATCGGTCTCGCCCGGCGGGAGGCGGATCACGCGCGTGGTGTCGCTTTCGCCCAGCCCGCGTTGGGGGTCGGAGAAGGTCAGGATCATCCCCGTCGGGTTGGACCAGGGTTCGCACTCCAGCCGCAGGCGATGGGCGACCGCGGTGATCGCACCTTCCAGGCGCTGCGCGGTGGTGCCGTAGGCGTGCAGGCGCTCGGCCAGCTCGACCACGAAGTTGATGCGTGCGGCGTAACTGGCGGCGCTCAGGGGAGGCGGATTCGACATGCGCGAAGCATCGCATGCGACCGCGCCGGCTGGCAGCAGGACCATTGCGCCGCCTACCCTTCGCGCCACGTTCGCGTCGGCCGCGATACGCAGGCTGCTATCCTCGCGACATTGCCCTGGCCCGCCCGATGACGGACACCTCCGCGCACCCGCCGCAGATCGACGCCGACGGCCCGACGCCGTCGCGCCTGCGGCTGTCCGGATCCTGGACGCTCGACTACGCCGGGCAGATCGGCACCGCGCTGGGCAGCGCACCGGGCGGCATCGACGCCATCGATGCCACGGGCGTGGAACGGCTCGATTCGGTCGGCGTACTGCAACTGCTGCGCTTCGCCCGCCGCGCCGACCTCGACTTCGACGTCTTCACCTTCCACGAATCGCACCAGGCGTTGGTGTCGGCCATCGAGGATGTCGCCGACGACCGTCCGCGCAAGAAGCGCGAATACGGCGTGAGCGCGGCGCTGGAACGACTCGGCCGCGCGGTGCACAACAACTGGCGCGAGGCGATGGCGCTGGTGGGCTTCCTCGGCGAGACGCAGATCAAGCTGCTGCGCATGTTCAAGGAGCCCGGCCGCTTCCGCCCGACCGCCACCGTGCACCACATGGAACAGGTCGGCCTCGACGCCGTGCCGCTGGTCGCGCTGCTGTGCTTCCTCGTCGGCGCGGTGGTGGCCTTCCTAGGTGCGAACATCCTGCGCGACTTCGGCGCGGAGATCTTCGTCGTCGAACTGGTGAGCATTTCCTTCCTGCGCGAATTCGGCGTGCTGCTCACCGCGATCGTGCTGGCCGGCCGCACCGCGAGCGCGTTCACCGCGCAGATCGGCGCGATGGTCAGCCGCGAGGAAGTCGACGCCATCCGCACGCTCGGCATGGACCCGGTCGACCTGCTGGTGATCCCGCGCATGCTGGCGCTGCTGGTGATGCTGCCGATGCTCACCTTCATCGCGATGATCTTCGGCCTGCTCGGCGGTCTCACGGTCGGCGCGTACAGCCTCGACATCCCGCCGCAGCAGTACCTGGCGCGCATGCACGAGACGATGGAGCTGAGGCATTTCCTCGTCGGTCTGGCGAAGGCGCCGGTCTTCGCGCTGCTGATCAGCCTGATCGGCTGCCTGGAAGGCTTGCAGGTCGAAGGCACCGCGCAGTCGGTCGGCGAACGCACGACCTCCAGCGTGGTGCAGTCGATCTCGATGGTGATCATCCTCGACGCGTTCTTCGCCATCTGGTTCATGGAGATGGGCGTATGAGCGCCGCCACGTCCAGCGCGAAGCCGGTTGCGAAGTCGGCCACGAAGCCCGGCAAGGCGACCGACAGCATGCATCCGCTGTGTCCGAGCCGCGAAAGCGGCAAGCCGATCGTCAGCGTGCGCGGGCTGTGCAACCGCTTCGGCGAACAGGTCGTGCACGAGGACCTGGACCTCGACGTGCGGCCGGGCGAGATCATCGGGATCGTCGGCGGCTCGGGCACGGGCAAGTCGGTGCTGATGCGCGCGATCCTCGGCCTGCGCGAACCGCAGGCGGGCGAGATCGAAGTGCTCGGCCTCAACGCGCTGACCGACGACGCGGCACAACGACGCGCGATCGAGCGCAACACCGGCGTGCTGTTCCAGGATGGCGCGCTGTTCTCCTCGCTCACCGTCGGCGAGAACGTGCAGGTGCCGCTGAAGGAATACCACGGCGACCTCCCCGATTCGCTGCGCTACGAACTGGCGCTGTTGAAGGTGAAGCTCGCCGGCCTTCCAGCCGATGCGTTGAACAAACTGCCGTCGCAACTGTCGGGCGGCATGCGCAAGCGCGCGGGCCTGGCGCGTGCGCTTGCGCTGGATCCGCCGTTGCTGTTCCTCGACGAACCCACCGCGGGCCTGGATCCCATTGGCGCTGCGGCGTTCGACAGGCTGATCCGCACCCTGCAGCAGGCGCTCGGCTTGACGGTGTTCCTCATCACGCACGACCTGGACACGCTGTACGCCATCTGCGATCGCGTCGCCGTCATCGCCGACCGAAAGGTCGTGGTGTGCGCGCCGATCCAGGAAGTCGAAAAATTCGATCATCCGTGGGTGCAGGAGTATTTCCACGGTCCGCGTGCGCGTGCCGCACGCACCACCCGCGACGCCTCGAGCTGAAGTCATGGAAACCCGGGCCAATTACGTCCTCATCGGCGCCTTCACCATCCTGATGACCCTGCTGTTGCTGCTGTTCGCGTTGTGGGCGGCGAAGTATTCCTCCGAGAAGGAATGGCGCAACTACGCGGTGTTGTTCACCGAGCCGGTGACGGGCCTGACCGAAGGCAGCTCCGTGCAGTACAACGGCATCTCGGTGGGCACGGTGCAGAACCTCAGCCTGGCGCCGGACGATCCGCGCCGCGTGATCGCGATCCTGCGCCTGCAGGCCAACGCGCCGATCAAGACCGACACGCGTGCCAAGCTGTCGATCCAGGGCATCACCGGCAGCCCCTTCATCCAGCTCACCGGCGGCGATCCCGCCAGCCCGCTGCTGGCCGACACCGATCGCCGCGAGGTACCGGTGATCCAGACCGAAGCGTCCGCGCTGCAGAACATCGCCGACACCGCGAACCGCCTGGTCGCGCGCATGGATCAGGTGCTCAGCGACGAGAACGTCAAGCGCGTGTCGAACACGCTGGCGAATATCGAGTCGATGACCGGCTCCATCGCCGAACAGCGCGAGGATCTGCGCGCGCTCATCGTCAACGCGCGCAAATCGAGCGAGCAGCTCTCCGCCACGCTCGACAACACCAATCGTGCGGTGCAAAGCGTCGACCGCGAACTCGTGGCGAAACTGCCGGGCCTGATCTCCAAGCTCGACAGCACGCTCACGCGCCTGGATTCGGCGGCCAACAACGCCAACGGCGTGCTCACCGACAATCGTGCCGCGATCAACAGCTTCGCCAACGACGGCCTGGCACAGCTCGGCCCGACGTTGTCCGAACTGCGCTCGCTCGTGCGCGACCTGCGCCGCATCAGCGACCGCCTCGACGGCAACCCGACGCGTTACCTGCTCGGACGCGACGGCCCCAAGGAATTCGAACCCGCGGAATTCAAACCCGAATGACCACGCGCGCCGACATGACGAAGACCGCCTCCCGCTTCGCCCGCCTCGCACTGGCCGCCGGCCTCGCGCTGGCGCTGGCCGGCTGCTCGATCCTGAGCGACAAGCCCAAGAGCACCAGCACGATCTTCGCGCCGGAACCGGTCGTGCAGGCGGATGCCTCCTGGCCGAAGGTCGACTGGCAGCTGGTGATCGCACCGCCCGCCGCGGCGCGCATCGTCGACAGTCTGCGCATCGCCGTGCGTCCCACGCCCGGCGAGCTGCAGGTGTATCGCGGCGCGCAGTGGGCGCGTCCGCCGTCGGACATGCTCGTGGAAACCGTGCTGCGCGCGCTGGAAGACTCCGGCCGCATCAGCGGCGTCGCACGACAGGGCACCGGCGTTTCCGCCGATTACCGCCTGTTCTTCGAAGTGCGCCGTTTCGAATCCGACTACGCCAGCGGCGCGGTCCCGTCGGCGACGATCGAGGTCAGCGCGAAGTTGCTGCACGTGCCACAGCAGAAAGTCGCCGCTTCGCGCGTGTTCCTGCAGGCCACGCCAGCGGCGAGCAGCGCCGTGCCCGACGTGGCGCGCGCGTTCGAGACGTCGCTGTCGAAGATCAGCGGCGACATCGCCGGATGGACGTTGACCAGCGGCGAAGCCTATCGCCGCACGCTACCGCCGAAGTCCTGAAGCTTCAGCGCGCGGGCGCGAGGATCCGCCGGAACGTCAGGTTGATGCGCGGCCCGACCGGCCGCGTCGTGCGCGGCAATGCATGGCGGTAATTGCGCTGCGTCGCCCCCGACATCACCAGCAGGCTCCCGTGCGGCAAATCCAGCGCGAGCTTGCGGGCCGGATCGTCGCGATGCTTCAGCGCGAAGCGGCGCGTCGCGCCCAGGCTGATCGACGCGATCACCGGCGCCGCGCCCAGTTCCGGTTCGGCATCGCTGTGCCAACCCATCGCATCGCTCCCGTCCCGATACAGGTTCGCCAGCACGCTGTTGAAGGCGACGCCGAGCGTGCGCTGCAGGCGCTCGCGGACGGGCACCAGCGCGGCCGGCCAGGGATGCGGCTCGAACAGCGTGCCGGAATAGCGGTAGCGCGCGTCGGGATCGCCGATCCAGCAGCTCAGGCGCGGGGAATCGACTTCGCGGCCGAAGATGCGGATGCGGTGGGTTTCCCACGGGACGCCGCGGTGCAGTGCATCAAGCAGCGCATCGGCCTCTTGCCGGCAGAACCAGTACGGATCGAACGCCAGTTGCGCATCTGGCAAAGGAATCGGTGTGGGAAGGCCGGCGGCGTCCATGCCGCCGACTGTAGCGCCTAGAGCCCGAATGTCTTCACCAGGAACACGGCCATCTGCTCACGCGTCACGGCGTTATCGGGGCAGTACATCGCCGGGCTTGCCGAACAGCCGCCCGTGATTCCTTCGTTCGCCAGCTGTTCCACCCACGCGCTCATCGGCCCGTCGACCGGGACATCGACGAATCGACCGGTCGCCGCAGGCGGCTGGTACATGGTGCCGTGCTTGGCGCGCAGCAGGAACACCGCCATCTGCGCGCGGCTGACCTTCTCGCCTGGGCAGTAAAAGCCCGGGCCGCAACCACTGGTGATGCCTTCGCGTGCGAGTTGCTCGATCCACTGCCGGTACGGCGAGGAATCATCCACGTCGGTGAACAGACCCGTCGCGGCGGGCGGCTGGTAGGCTCCGCCGCGCATCGCGCGCAGCAGGAACACAGCCATCTGCTCACGCAGCACAGGATCGCTGGGGCAATAGCTGGCCGCGCCGCAACCGCTGGTGATGCCCAGTCGTGCCACCTGCTCGACATAGGCCTCCGACCATTGGTCCAGCGCGACGTCGGCGAAGCGTTGCGTTCGAACAGGCGCACTCCAGCTGCCGCGCCCCTTGGTGAAGACGGTCATGACGGCGTCGCCGCCGCTGCCCTTGCGCAAGATCACCTTCGAAACCGGAGCGCCGTCGAACGGTGCCGGTACACGATGCCAAAGCTGCGCGTCGGGCGCGAACTGGTTCCACGACACGTATAGGCCGTTGGGCGTTGCCAGGTAGAACACATCCGGATTCACCGGATCGGTCACCACGGCGTTGGCGCCGATGTTGGCCAAGCCGTCGAGATCGCCCGGCTGGTCAATGTCGGACCACGTGCGTCCGGCGTCCTGGCTCATCTTCAATGCCGGCCAAGCCGACGTGGTGGCGAATACGCGGTTCGGACGCGCCGGCGAGAAGGCGATGCTGGTGATGGCACGCCCCCCGGAACTATTGACGACCATGTTCCACGGAGTGTCGCCAGTGGCATTGAGGGCATCGGCATAGCGGTAGATCGAACCGGCGCCGTCTCCGAGGATCACCAGGTTGGGATTGTCCGGCGCAACCGCGCCCGCCACGGGCATGTTGCGGAACGACGTGCCCGCGTTGATCGTGGTCTGCAAAGCGTCGTCGCTGCGCATCAGCGTAAAGGAGTATCGCGACGTGGTTGCCCACAGACGTCCTGGCTGGTTCGGGTCCTGGGCGAGCAAACCAAAGTCGCTGACGTAGGGGTCATTCGGGTCCGTGACGGTCCTAGTGATCGACCAGATCCGGAGCGCCGGATTCCAGTCCCAGCGGCACTGCGCGGCCATGCCGCAACGGCTGGTGTAGAAGCGATCGATGCCCAGCGTCCGGTCGAACTGTAGCTGTTGCGGGCGATCGGTCGAAATTCGCGTCCAGCTGTTCGAATCGTCCAACTGGCCCAAGTAGATGCCGTCGGGCGTCCGCTCGCTATTCCAGTCCTGGAACGACGGATCCAGGCTCGATGCACCGATGGATGCCAGCACTTCACCGGAGGACGTCACGTCCACACTGGCGAAATCCACCGTCGTGTAACCCTTGATGCGCTTGCTCCAGCGGGTTGCCGGAGGCGTCGCGTCCATCGTGGCGCAGGTTGTTTCCGGCCACGTCTGGACGGCTGCGCGCGCGTCGGACGTCTGGTAGACGCCGGCCGGCGTCGCCACGAACATGCGGCGATCGGTCACGCCGTCGTAGCCTGCGGCGAATCGCACCGAGCGAACGCTCGCCTGCATGTGCTGCGGCGTGTCGCCGAAGGTCGCATCGAGGCTGGCGCGGCCGAAGTTCTGGCCGCCATCGTCGGAGCGATACAGCTCGATGCCGCCGGTCCACACGACGTCGGGGTCCCTCGGATCGACCTTCAGCACGGAGCTGAAGCTCGTTCCCAGCCAGCCGCCGCAGGCCTCCGCCAGGCCGGTGTAGACACCGGTGTTGAACGGATTGGTGGCCGGCTGCACCGTGCGCTCCTCCCACGAGTTTCCGCCATCGACGGTGCGGAAGACATCCACGCCGCGGTTGCCATTGCTGCCCAGCGGATACGCCACGTACACCACGGCCGGATTGGACGGTGCCGCCGCGAGCTTCGGAACGAGAACGCCGAGCGACAAGCTGCGATCCTCCGGCATCGTCCACACCGTCGTGAACAACCCGTTGCCCACCCGACGAAGTACCGACCAGGTGTACTTCGATGCCGAGGAGCTGTACATCCTGCAGGCGGCGTACATGTTGCCGCCGGCGACCTCCAGGTCCTCGCAATAGGGATACAGTCCCGGCGTCACGCTGCCGTACACCTTGTTCCAGTGCGCGCCGTTGTCGCTGCTCGACCAGACGCCAGTGGAATTGGCGATGTAGAGGTCGTTGCCGAGGGCGACGACGTCGGCCGCTTCCGGGTGGATCTGCGAGGTGCCCTCCGCCGTCATGCGCAGCAGGCGCGGGCCGTCAGCGCCGCTCGTCTCGGTCAGGCCGATGAAGGCGGTGACCCCGCCCGCGCCAAGCTGCAGTTCGAGCCGTCGCACCTTGAGGGGGAAATCGAAATGCCCCACCGCAGTCCAGCTAGCGGTCTGGTCGGTCGAGCGGAATACCCAGCCCTGTTCGCTCAGCGCGTACAGGTCGCCCGTGGCCGGGTCCTGCGCGAGGTCGCGAGCGCCGCCCGCGACGTTGGTCGGTCCCGTGTATGTCCATTCGCCGAACGCGACCTTGGCGTTGCCAGGCAATGGCGGCGTCAAGGACGCGGGCGCGACCATCGTCGCGATCGGCGACGTCACGTCCGCAGCAGAGGCGATTTGCGTAGACGTGGCCGAAAAGCCCTGCCACGCCAGAGCGACGCCCATCGCCGCGGCGGCCAGCACCAGGGCTGCCGTCGGTAGCTTCCGTTTCATCTCGTGCATTCCAAAGGTTTGTGTCTGTCAGCCGCATGCGGTCGCATGCGTCAGAGCCCGAAGGTTTTCACCAGGAACACCGCCATCTGCTCGCGGGTGACGGGGGCATCCGGACAGTACCTCGCCGGCGATGTCGAGCAGCCACTGGTCACGCCCTCGCGCGCCAGCTGTTCGATCCACGGCGCCATCGGCCCGTCCAGGGCTACGTCGGCGAACTGCCCGGTCGGTGCGGGCGGCACGTAGGCGGCCCCGTGCTTGGTACGCAACAGGAACACCGCCATCTGCGCACGGCTCACTTCCTGCCCCGGGCAGTAGAAGCCGGCACCGCAACCGCTGGTGATGCCTTCCCGCGCGAGTTGTTCGATCCAAGGTGCGAAGCCCGACTGCGCGGAAACGTCCGAGAACAATCCCGTTCCGACCGGCGGCGTGTATGCGGCGCCATGCGACGCGCGCAGCAGGAACACGGCCATCTGCTCGCGCAGGACGGCGTCGGTCGGGCAGTAGCGCAGCGGCGCGGTGCCGCAACCGCCGGTGATGCCTGCCGTGCGCAGTGCATTGATGTAGTCGAAGAAACCGCCGCGTGCGACGTCGTTGAATGGCGCTACGTCGATGTCCGCTTCCCAGATGCCGCGGCCGAGCGTGAACACGTACAGGCGCCGGCTGTCGCCGTTTCCCTTGCGCACGACCAGGCGGGTGATGGGCACGCCGCGGAACGGCGTGGGAACTTCGAACCAGACCGGTGTATCGCCCGAGACCGCGCCAACATTCCAGGAAACGTACAGCCCCCTCGCGGTACCTACGTACAACGCATCGCCGATGACCGGGTCCACCTGGAGAGTCGTCACCTCGCCGTCGGGCAGGCCGTCGCCTGCGCCGGCACGCTCCGCCGCCTGCCACGTCAGACCGGCGTCCGCGCTGGCGACGACGCTGGGCGACTCGCTGCCAGTCACGTACACGCGCTGCGGCTGGGTGGGATCGAACGTGACGGAGCGTCCGATCCAGTTGCTAGACGCCACCTGCGACATGGGCCACGGATCCATCGATGGCATCGTGGATGCCTGCGTGCTGCGATACACGCGGCCGGCTGAACCGGTCAGGACCAACAGCTCGCTGTCGGCGGGCGACACGGCACCGGCCAAAGGTCGCACGTTGCCCTTGTACATCCACGATGCCATTGCGTCGTTGGACAGCGCGAACCCCCAGCCGTTGGAGCCCCAGACCCGATTGGGATTCCGGGGGTCGGTAAGGAGCAGGCCGAACGGGCCGCCATTGAGATCGGCAGACGGGCTGTGCGTCCACGTCGACGTGCCCGCATCCCACGACCAGCGGCACGCCTGCCCCCAGTTGCACCGCGTCGTGTAGAACCGGTCCATGCCCAGCACGGGATCGATCGCAATGACCTCGGGGGCCTCTGTTGCCATCCGCAACCAGCCGTCCGGGGTATCCAGGTCGCCGTAGTACAGCCCGTTCAGACCGGACGACATGTCGCGGGCTTCGACGCGGGCGAGGACCTCGCCCGAAGGGAGGGCATCTGAGACGAGGATGCGCTGCGTGTTGTACCCCTCGGACTGTCGCGCCCATGTCACCGCGGGCGGCCCCGAAGACGATGCGCAAGTCTGGTTGGAGAACGTCTGCAGCGCCGCGCGTGGATTTCGGCTGACGTGGATGCCGTCGTCGGTCGCGACGTACAGCGCTCCGGAGGTGATCGCCAGGTCGCGCATCAGACCCGCGATGGAATGCCCGGCCGGCGATGATCCCGGTGACAGGCTTGCGCGGCCGAACGTGGCGCCGCCGTCGTCGGAACGGTACAGGTGCGTGGAGCCAACCCACACCACGTTGGCATTGGCCGGATCGATGCCGAACGCTACGTCGGATTGATACGTCTGCTGGTAGTTGCGGTCCACGCACAACCGGTCGAGATCGCCCAGCAAAGACTGGTTCGCGGGACTCTCGCCCTCATCGGCCCACATTGTCCGGTTGAATGTGGCGCCGGAATCGTCCGAGCGCAGCAGGATCGCCGACTTCGTCATCCGGAACACCGCGTACACGACACGTGGGTTTGATGGCGCAACGTACAGCTCGTCCGGATAAACACTGGAGAAGTTGTACACCGCCTCGAACGGAGCTCCGCGCAAGCTTCGATACAACGTGTACGTCCCGCAGATGGCATAGACCGAATCGCCCTGTCCTGCCACGGCGCTGCACCTCTCGCCCCAGGGCAACGCGATGGCGATCTGCCACGACGCGCCGCCATCGTCACTGCGATACAGCCCTTCCGCCGCCGCCGCGTACACGGTCGTGCCGATGACGGCCACGCTCCACGTGTCGTACCTCGGCACGGTCTGCATCGGCTCGCCTTCCACGAGCCGGAACAGGTTCAATCCGTTCTGGAAGTTCGCACGTACGAAAATGGACTGCGGGCGATCGCCCTGCGCCGGGACGATAGCGATTTGCGCACCGCTCTGCGGCACAGGCAGGTCCATGGTGCTCCAGCTTGCGGCGTCATCGGTCGAACGGAACACCACGCCGTCTCGACTGAGAGCGTACAGCTCGCCGCTCGCACCGGCCTTGATCGAGACCGCCTGGCTCGGCAGGTTCTCCGGGCCAGCGAAACGCCACGGACCGAACTGGACGCGAGCGCCCGGCGCGAGCATGCCCGGCGCGGTGCTCGCCGATGCAGCGGAGGCCGGCGCGTTCGCCTGGACCGCAGCGGCCGACGGCGTCGAGGTGGCGATCGGGGCGATCGGGGCGACCGACTTGCCGACGCCGTAAAAAAAGCTCGACGCCGCACATGCGGCAGCGACGACGACGCCCACTGCGATCGCCACGACACGCTGTTTCATGTTGTTCCCTGCGAATTGCACGCGCGCTCCTCGTTATAGTCCGAACGTCTTGACCATGAACACCGCCATCTGCTCACGCGTAACCGGGTCATCGGGACAAAACAGCACGGGCGATGCCGAACAGCCTCCGGTGATGCCTTCCTGCGCGAGCTGTTCGATCCACGGCGCCATCGCGGTGTCGGCCTGCACATCGCCAAACCGGCCCGAGGCCGCGGGCGGCACGTAGCTCGCGCCATGTTTTGCGCGCAGCAGGAACACCGCCATCTGGCCGCGGGTGACTTGCGAGGACGGGCAGTAGACCGAAGGCCCGCAGCCGGACGTGATGCCTTCAAACGCGAGCTGTTCGATCCAGCCGGCGAATGGCGACTGCATGGGCACATCGCTGAACATCCCCGTGGGTGCGGGTGGCATGTACGCGCCGCCGTGCTGCGCGCGAAGCAGGAACACGGCCATCTGTTCGCGCAGCACTGGCTGTTGTGGGCAGAACCCGGGCGGCGTCGCACTGCATCCGCTGGTCACGCCGGCGGCGAGGAGGCGCTCGACGTAATCCGACGACCAGCCTCCCAATAGCACGTCGTTGAACGCCGCCACCTGCACGTCGGCGGTCCACAACCCGACGCCATGCGTGTACAGATAGAGCCGGCGCATACCCATGCCGGTCTTGCGCACGACGACCTTCTCGATCGACATGCCGGGGAACGGCAGCGGCACTTCGTGCCAGGTGCGGTTCGTCGTGCCAGCGTTCCAGCTGACGAACAGGCCGTCACTGGTTCCCACGTAGAGGATGTCGGTGGAGTCCGGGTCCAGCGCGAGCGTGCGCGCGTTCGTGTCGGGCAATCCGTCCTGCGCGCCTTCGGTGTCGATAGCCGTCCACGTCGCGCCGGCGTTGGTGCTGGCGTATACGGAGGGCTTGGTGTCGACTACCAGATAGACGTTGTTCGGCTTGCGCGGATCAAACAGGAGCGCATTGGCGTTCCAGTTGCCCTGCGTCAGGCGCTGCAAGGACCAGTCCGTCTCGCCTGTAAGGGACAGCGCATCGGTGCGCCGACCCACGCCGCATCCGGTGGCCATCACCACCAGGTTGGAATCGACCGGCGACACGGCGATCTGGTCGACGCTGCACCCCGACGCGGAACCAACCGAAGTGATCGTCTCCAGGCCATCCTCGCTGCGCGACAACCACATGCCACCCGACCAGACCCGGCTAGGCGCGCCCGGGTCGAACGCCATCGTGCCAAGCGATTCGTATTGTGAGAACGCCGGTTTGCTGGGCACCCATGCCCCGACTTCCGCATCCAGATCCCAACGGCAGATTGAACCTAGGGAGCACGATGAGGTGTAGAAGCGATCGATCCCGCCTGTCGGATTGACGAACAGGCCCGAGGGAGCGCTGGCAATGAGCGGCACGACGGACCACTGCGCGGGCTCGTCCAGGAAAGACAGCAGCAAGCCGGGGGAGTTGTATGTAGTCGCGAGCACGCCACCGTCGCCGGCCACGGCAACGTTGCGGAAGAGCAACTCGTTCATCCCCTGTCGTCGCGCGGTGTATTCCGGGCCCGGGTATTGATCGAGGTTATCGCACGTGGTCGTCGCATTGGGCTGGGCGTGTGCGTCGCGATTGTCGGTCGTGTATACGCCACCGTCGGTCGCGATCAGCGCGCGGCCCGGCGCGGCACCTTGCTGCTGGGCGAAGGCCATGCTGTTGATCGAAACCGGCAGCGCATGCTGCTGAGGACCGGCCGCCACGCGGATGCTCGCGCGACCGAAGCTTTCGCCGCCGTCGTCGGATCGAAACAACTGGCCTTTGCCCCACCACAAAACGTCCGGGTTTGCCGGATCGACCTTGATCGTCAGCGGGAAAGTCTGCGAGCTGTAGCCGTTGTCGCAGACCTCCTCCAACTGGCCGCCCAACGAGCTGTGCACAAGGCCAGAGCTGTCGTAAATGGACCACGTCGTGGTCCATGTCTCGCCCGCATCGCGCGATCGGTAAACCGTCCAGTCGTTGGCCGCATAGAGCACCTTCGGATCCGATGGCGCGACGGCCAACTCGGTGTAGTCGAGGTTGCTGTTGGCCATCAGCTGGAAGGGGCCACCATCGATGCTGCGATAGATGCCGTTGCAGGATGCGTAGGCGTATCGACCAGATGCGACAAGGTCGGAACAACGAAGGTTGGTATCGAGCACCTGTTGCCATGACATGCCGCGATCGTCGCTACGCGAAACACCATCGGCGTGCGCGACCAGCACGGTCGATCCCAGGGTGACGACCGCATGAGGACTGGTGTCCCATGGCCGGGCCGGGTCGCCGAGCGGGATGATCGAAGTGCGTCCTTCGCTCACGCGGTAAAGCGTGGCACCGCTGCTGGCATCCACCGCGAAATACACCGCCGGCTTGCCGGCTTCGGCAGGAAGAACGGCCAGTTGCTTGAGCGCAAGCGGATCGTCGCGTCGGTCCTGGCGCACCGCAGCGACGATGGACCAACTGACACCCGCATCCACCGAACGGTAGATACCGCCGAACTCGCCCAGTGCGTAGAACTCCTGGCCAACCGTGAGCACGTCGGCGACCGCAAACGGCAGGTCAGATTGGGCCACCTGCCAGTTCGAGAAGCGGATCCTCGCGTCATTCGGCCATGTGCCGTAGGTCTGCACGGGCGCAGGAGCGCTGGCCGCAACCTGGTCGCTAGTCGCCTGCGCGAGCATCTGCCCGGCCACGTGCACTGCGAAACCGCCTGGCGACTGTGCCCACGCGTAGAGACCTGCCGCCGCCCCCAAGGCGGCAACGCCGAGCCACCACTCCTTCATGCTCTACCCTCGCCCATCGTGCCGTTGCGCCTCTTCAACTTCCAACCTGTCGAGTCGTGATTGCGCGCTACAGACCGAACGCCTTCACCATGAACACCGCCATCTGCTCGCGCGTCACCGGATCGTCCGGGCAGTACTTCGCCGGCGATGCCGAACAGCCGCCCGTGATGCCTTCCTGGGCGAGTTGTTCAATCCAAGCGGCCATGGGTGAGTCGGTCGGCACGTCGCCGAACCGGCCACGCGGCGCCGGAGGCTGGTACGCGGCACCGTATTTGGCACGCAGCAGGAAAACGGCTATCTGCGCGCGACTCACCTTCTCGGACGGGCAGTAGTACGACGGCCCGCAGCCCGACGTGATGCCCTCGCTCGCAAGCCGTTCGATCCAGCCTGCGAACGGAGATTGCACGGGAACATCGATGAACGTTCCCGCCGGCACAGGCGGGACATACGCGCTGCCGTGCTTCGCACGCAGCAGGAACACGGCCATTTGCTCGCGCAGGACCGGCTGCTGCGGGCAGTATGAGATCGGCGCGGCGCTGCAACCCGAGGTGATGCCAGCCGCGTACAGGCGACCAACGTAGTCGTACGACCACGCGTACGTGGGCACATCGCTGAATGCCGTGGATGCCGCCACGTCGGCCGTCCACACACCGCGGCCGTAGGTGTAGGCCACCAGCTGGCGACGGCCCGAGGGCTCCTTGCGGAACTCCAGGTGGCTGACGGGCGTCAGCGGGAATGGCGCGTCCGCCTGCACCCAGTTCTGTCCACGGTCCTCGCTGACATACAGGCCCTGCGGTGTACCCGCGTAGAGGTGGGCGGGATTGTCGGGATCGATCGCCAGGGACGTGCTGCCCCAATACCGCGGCAAGCCACCCGGTTGACCGGGACGATCCAGCGCTGTCCAGCGGCGGCCATCTGGCGAGTACCAGACCTTGGCCCGGTCGAAGTTCTCCGCAGAGGCGAACAGCCCCACGTCGGCCGGGTCCGGGCCAAGCAGGAACCGGGTGAAGTTCACCGGCAATCCCGTGCACAAGTGGCCCGGCGTCAGCACGCATCCGTCAAGATCATGCTTCTGCCACGACTGCGTGTACGGGCTGGCTTGGCTCAGCAGGTAGCCGTCGTCCGTGCCGGCGATGATCGAGCCGTCGCGCTTTATGCCGTAGCTCTCCACTGGTACGTTCGGACTGATGAGCATCCAGAACTTGCCGCCGTCGCGCGATTCGTAGACACCGTCGTCCGATCCCGACACCATGCGCATCCGGTTGGCAGGGTCGCGGACCGTTCGCACGAAGTATCGGCTCATGGTGGCGAGGTTTTCGCCGGGCAAGAGATAGCCCGGCGAGTTGCCACCGCTGTTGACGAAGTTGTTCTGGGTCGGGATCCAGCGTCGCGCCGTGGCGTTCCACGACCAGTTCACAACGCCCATGCCCCAGCTGACGTTGAAGCGGTCCACGCCTTCGACCGGATCGATCGACGTCTGCCCAACCAGCATTTCCTTCAAGGGCGTCAATCTCACCCAGCTGTCCGGGCCGCTGCCATCGGACAGCCCCACGTCCATGTCCGGACCCGAGATCACCATCGCGCCACTGCTTGCCATCGATCCATGCACGATGCGCGTCGCGGCATAGCCATTGTTGCGTGGCTGCAAGGTGATACCCGACGCGATGCGGTTCGCACAGCTCAGCACCGGTGCAGCCGGCGCCAGGCCGCCCGCGTTGGTGCTCCGTTCGATCCCCTGGTGGCCAGCCGCGAACATGACCTGCACGTTCGTGCCGTCGTAGTTCGGCGGGAAGGCGAGCGAGAGGAAGCCGAAGTACGACGACAGACCCTGGAATGCGCCAAGCGCCGGGTCGTCGACTTGCTCCGCGCGCGCGACCGCCCTGCCGAAGCTGGCGCCCGCGTTGTCGGAGCGGAAGATCTCGAAGCCAGCCACCCACAGCCTGTCCGGATTGGCCGGATCGACTGCGATGGCATTGAACTCTGGCGTCGACACGCCCCAGTCCGGCATCCCGCATTCGTTCTCGAGGTCGCCTGGCACCGCCCGGCTTACCTCGTCGGTGCGAACAGCCCGGTTGTAGGCCTCGTTCCAGGACATGCCCCCGTCACTGGTGCGCGACACGGTGGTCAGGTAACGGGCGTTGTAGGGGGAGTTCGCCTTGTCGAAGGTCGCCAGGTACAGCACCTGCTCGTTGCTTCTCGACATCGCCAAGCGCACGACCGGCTCGTCGCTCGAGCGCTGCGTGAGGATGGACCAGCCCACGCCATCCAGATTACTGGAGACGACATTCGGCGTCGGCGTGCGGCAAACCGCGTACACCTTCGCGTGCACGTTGGATACCTGCAGGTCGCCGCACTGGTTCGAATAACCCGTATTGAAGACCAGCGACCAGTTGCGCCCGCCGTCGCCGCTACGCATCAGGCCATTGCGCCCCGCCACCCAGAGCACCTGTGGCATCCCCGGCACGACGCGCATCGAGTCGACGTCGTCGATCCATGCGACTTGGTTGGAAAGCTCCGGGACCAGGGCCGACCACGACTGTCCGGCGTCCACCGATTTCCACAGCGCCACCCCGCTCGTCCCGTTTACGATCTGGGTGCGACGGGAGAACGCGTACACGATCGCGGGCTGTCCCGGAACGAACTCCAGGCGGGCATCCCGCAGAGGCACGTGACTCAGGAACCGCCAGCTGGATCCCCCGTCGTCGGAAAGGAACACGTCTCCCAGCCGGGAGACCGCGTAGACGACCTCGGCGCTGTCAGGACGGAATCCGACGAACGAGGTGGGGCCTCCCACGTTGTTCGGTCCGAGAAATTGCCAGTTGCCCAAGCCTCCGGGCCCGATGGCCTGCGCGCCAAACGCGGAAGGCAAGGCGGAACTACCGGTCCCGGCGCTCGTCGATCCCAGACTCGGATCACGGGCCTGCAAGGCCGGGAATGCGATGCTCCAGAAGCTCGAGGCCGCCCAGATCACGCCAACAAATGCCAACACACTGGCTGCCGCCAGCAGCAGACGAGATTTCCGCAGCATCCCTACTCTCCTTCCCCAAGGAAAGCGCAGGCCACACCCCGATGCCCGCACGAAGCGGCAACCATACAGGGTCGTCACGCCGTGCGCACGGTGCTTGCACCTACGTCCGTCATGCCGCCATAGCCCGACAACCGTAGCGGACGACCGGAGCCGGAATGTCCTGGTCCGCATCAAGGGAACGAGACGCGGCCGGCCATGCTTCCGCACCAATAACGCTACAATTTCGCGGCCGAGCCGTTGTTTGCCCGGTGCGTCGTCCGAGGGGACCGCGCCGCGACTTCCGCCCCTCCCCTGGAGACACTGATGTCTGAAATCGAACGCGACGTGATGGAGTACGACGTCGTCACCGTCGGCGCCGGCCCGGCCGGGCTGTCGTTCGCCATCCGCCTCAAGCAGCTCAATCCGGAGCTGTCGGTGTGCGTGATCGAGAAGGCCTCGACGATCGGTGCCCACATCCTGTCCGGCGCGGTGATCGAACCGGGCCCGCTCGACGCGCTGCTGCCGAACTGGCGCGAGAACCCGCCGCCGGTCTGCGTACCGGCCAAGGAAGACGAGTTCTGGCTGCTCTCGCACGACGGCCACCGCCGCCTGCCGATTCCGCCCGGCATGCACAACGAAGGCAACTTCATCGTCAGCCTTGGCGCGATGTGCGCCTGGCTCGCGCCGCAGGCCGAAGCCCTCGGCGTGGAGATCTATCCCGGCTTCGCCGCCGCCGAGACGCTGCACGATGAGGACGGAACCGTCGTCGGCGTGCGGATCGGCGACATGGGCGTGGCGAAGGACGGCTCGCACAAGCCCGGCTTCACCCAGGGCATCGACATCCGCGCGAAGGTCACCGTGCTCGCCGAAGGCGCGCGCGGCCATCTCACCAAGCGTTTGATCAAGCAGTTCAAGCTCGACGCCGACAGCGATCCGCAGGGTTATTCGATCGGCATCAAGGAGCTTTGGCAGGTGCCCGAAGACCGCGTGCAGCCGGGCAAGATCGTGCATAGCTTCGGATGGCCGGCCGACAACGACATCTACGGCGGCGGCTTCCTGTACCACCTGGACAAGGGCCGCATCGCGCTGGGATACGTCAGCGGGCTGGATTACAAGGATCCCGAATACAAGCCGTGGGAGGCGTTCCAGCAATGGAAGAACCACCCGCTGTTCAAGCCGTTGCTGGAAGGCGGCACCATTCTTTCCGCAGGTGCGCGCGCGATCGTCACCGGCGGTTACCAGTCGCTGCCGAAGATCGAGATGCCCGGCGCGTTGCTGATCGGCGACACCGCCGGCCTGCTCAACGTGCCCAAGATCAAGGGCACGCACCAGGCGATCCGTTCGGGCATGCTCGCCGCTGAACACCTCGTCGCCTCGCAGCTGTCGCCGCAGGGCTTCGACGCGAAGCTGCGCGGTTCGGAAATCATGGCCGAGCTGAAGAAGGTGCGTAACTTCAAGCCGGGCTTCAAGCGCGGCCTGTGGTTCGGCATCCTCAATTCGGCGTGGGAAACCATCACCGGCGGTCTCTCGCCGTGGACGCTGAAGAACAAGCCGGACTGGAGTTCGCTGGACAAGGTCGCCGACCATGAAAGTCCGAAGCGCGACTACATCGAACGCACGCTCGCCCCGCGCGATCGCCTGCAGGGCGTGTATTACGCCGCGACCGAACACGACGAGGACCAGCCGGTGCACCTGAAGGTGCGCGACACCTCCATCTGCGTCACGCGTTGCGCCGAGGAATACGACAACCCGTGCACGCGTTTCTGCCCGGCGGCCGTGTACGAGATCGTGCAGGACGAAGCTGGAAAGCGCCTGCAGATCAACGCCGCCAACTGCGTCCACTGCAAGACCTGCGACATCAAGGACCCCTACGAGATCATCGACTGGGTGACGCCGGAAGGCGGGTCGGGGCCGAATTACCAGAATCTTTGAGGCGCAGCGCGCGCCTGCACGTTCAGGCGCGCGGCGGCGTCAATAGCGCGGGTTGCGGTGCCAGCGCCACGCGGTGTCGATGATTTCCGCGATGTCCGTATAGCGGGGCTGCCAGCCCAGTTCGCGACGCGCCTTGGCGCTACCCGCCACGAGCCTGTCGGGATCGCCCGCACGTCGCGGCGCGATCTCGAACGGAATCGGCCGCTTCGCCACGTCGCCTGCAGCGTGGATCATCTGCAGCACGCTGAACCCTTCGCCGTTGCCCAGGTTGAACGCGTGCGCGCCGTCGTTGGACGCCATGAAATCCAGCGCGCGCGAATGCGCGTCGGCCAGGTCGTCCACATGCACATAGTCGCGCACGCAAGTACCGTCGGGTGTCGCGTAGTCGCTTCCGAAGACCTTCAGCGATGGCGCATCGCCGATGGCTGCGCGCAGCATGTTGGGGATCAGGTGCGTCTCCGGCGAATGCGATTCGCCGATGCCGCCCTGCGGCGATGCACCAGCCGCATTGAAGTAACGCAGCGCGACGGAACGTAGACCATACGCGCGTGCCGCATCCTCCAGGATGACCTCGACCATGCGCTTGCTCGCACCGTACGGGTTGATCGGGCGCGTGGGATGCGACTCATCGATCAGCTCCGACTCCGGATGACCGAAGACCGCTGCGGTCGATGAGAACACGAGTTTGTCGACACCAGCCTGCTGCATCGCCTGCAACAGATTGAGCGTTCCGGTGACGTTATTCTCGTAATACGCGTAGGGCTCCTGCACGGACTCGCCGACCAGCGAGCGCGCGCAGAAATGCATCACCGCATCGAAACGGTGCTGCGCGAACAGTTCGCGCAGCTGCGTCGGGACGAGCAGATCGCCGTGCACGAAGTCCGCACCGTCGACCGACTCGCGATGTCCGGTGGAAAGATTGTCGAACACGACGGTTTCGACGCCGTCGCCCGCGAGACGGCGGACCATGTGCGAGCCGATGTAGCCCGCACCTCCGCATACCAGCACTTTCATCGAAGGCGGACCTTACGCGGCCCGCGAGAACTTCACGCCCGTCTTCTCGCGCAGTTCGTCTTCGGTGACCTCCGGCGCGAGCTCCACCAGCTTCAGGCCGTCGTCGGTGACATCCAGCACCGCAAGCTCGGTGATGATGCGGTTCACCACACCTACGCCGGTCAGCGGCAGCGTGCATTCGGGCAGGATCTTGTGTTCGCCGTTCTTCGCGGTGTGCTCCATCAGCACCACCACGCGCTTCACGCCGGCGACCAGATCCATCGCGCCGCCCATGCCCTTCACCATCTTGCCGGGCACCATCCAGTTGGCCAGGTCGCCCTTGTCGGTCACCTGCATCGCGCCGAGGATCGCCAGGTCGATGTGGCCGCCGCGGATCATCGCGAAGGAATCGTGGCTGCCGAAGTAGCTCGCGCCGGGGCGCGCGGTGACGGTCTGCTTGCCGGCGTTGATGAGGTCGGCGTCGACTTCGGCTTCCATCGGGAACGGGCCGATGCCGAGCAGGCCGTTCTCGCTCTGCAGCCACACGTCCACTCCCTCGGGAATGAAGTTGGCCACCAGCGTCGGCAGGCCGATGCCGAGGTTGACGTAAGCGCCGTCGGTGAGTTCCTGCGCGGCGCGTTGCGCCATCTGATCGCGGGTCCAAGCCATGTCGTTCTTCCTCTGTACTGTGGGATCAACCGGCGCGCACGGTGCGCTGCTCGATGCGCTTCTCGGGCGCGGCGTTGACGACGATGCGATCGACGTAGATGCCCGGAAGGTGCACGTGGTCGGGATCGATCTGGCCGGTTTCGACCAGCTCCTCCACTTCGACCACGCAGACCGCGCCGGCCATGGCGCAGGCGGGATTGAAGTTGCGCGCGGTCTTGCGGAAGACGAGGTTACCAGCCTTGTCGGCCTTCCACGCCTTGACCAGTGAAACGTCGGCCTTCAGCGCGGTTTCCATTACGTAGTTGTGGCCGTCGAACTCGCGCGTTTCCTTGCCTTCGGCGACGACGGTGCCGAAGCCGGTGCGCGTGAAGAACGCCGGGATGCCCGCGCCGCCCGCACGCAGGCGTTCGGCCAGCGTGCCCTGCGGATTGAATTCGAGTTCGAGTTCGCCCGAGAGGAACTGGCGTTCGAATTCCTTGTTCTCGCCGACATAGGACGAAATCATCTTGCGGATCTGGCGCGTCTCCAGCAGCAGCCCCAGGCCGAAGCCGTCGACGCCTGCGTTGTTGGAGATCGCCGTGATCCCCTTCACGCCGCTGTCGCGCAGCGCGGCGATCAGCGCCTCGGGAATGCCGCACAGGCCGAAGCCGCCGACGGCGAGCGTCTGTCCATCGGCGACGATGCCGTCGAGCGCCGCCTTCGCGCTCGGGTATAGCTTGTTCTTGCCGGTTTGCGTTGCGGCCATGACGGACTCCGTTCGGTTCTGCGCAATGGACCGCAGTTTAGCGTGGCGACGGGGACGTCCCCTACCGTACGTTCGGACAAGCGGCCCGATCGGAATGGGCGAAGTTCGCCCGGCCGGGGCATCGCGGCCGCAAGGGCCTGCGACTAGACTTCGGGCATGACCCGGATCGCCCTCGTGACCGCCATCGCCGCCGCCGGCTTGGACGATGACCTGACACCGCTGCTCGACGCCTGCGCGCGCGCCGGCCTGGCCGTGCAGGTGCGCGCCTGGGACGATGCCACCGTGGGCTGGGGCCGCTTCGATGCGGCGATCCTGCGCTCGCCGTGGGACTACGTGCCGCGGCTGCGCGAGTTCCTCGCGTGGAGCGAGCACGTCTCCACGCAGACGCGCCTGATCAATCCGCTGCACGTCGTGCGCTGGAACACCGACAAGCACTACCTCGCCGAACTCGCCGCGCGCGAGGTTCCGATCGTGTCGACCGCTTTCGTCGAACCGAACATGGAACCGCTGCCGGCGCTCCAGGCGTTCCTCGCCGCGCATCCGGACGCGGCGGAATTCGTTGTGAAGCCGAGCGTCGGCGCAGGGTCGAAGGATGCGCAGCGGTATTCGCGGTCGCAGGAATTCGCCGCGGCCAACCATCTTGCGCGACTGCTCGACGCCGATCGCAGCGCGATGCTGCAGCCGTACCTGTCGTCGGTGGACGAACATGGCGAAACCGCGCTGATGTACTTCGCCGGCGAGTTCAGCCACGCGATCCGCAAGGGCGCGCTGCTGCGTCCCGACGAAGGCCCGACGAGCCATCTGTTCGCCGCCGAATCGATCACGCCGCGTCTGCCGTCGCAGGAAGAACTCGCGCTGGCCGATCGCGTGATCGCCGCAGCGCGCGATGCGTTGCAGCTGGACCACGCGCTGCTGTACGCACGCGTGGATCTCATTCGCGACGATGCTGGCCGGGCGTGCCTGCTCGAACTGGAGCTGTGCGAGCCGTCGTTGTTCTTCGCGCATGCGCCGGGGAGCGCGGACCGGTTCGCCGCATTGCTGGCGAAGACGCTCGACGGCGTCACCGCCTGACGTAAGTCGTCAAAGGAAAACGCCCCGATGACCGGGGCGTTTCTTCCATCGCGGACGGTTCGCTTAGGAGCGCCCGTACACGTCTTCAAGGCGGACGATGTCGTCCTCGCCGAGATAGCTCCCCGACTGCACTTCGATCAGTTCCACCGGCTCGGTGCCGCGATTGCGCAGGCGATGAACGCTGCCCAGTGGAATGTAGGTGCTTTCGTTCTCGTGCAGGTCGAACACGCGGTCGTCGCAGGTGACTTCGGCGACGCCGGAGACGACGATCCAGTGTTCGGCGCGCTTGTGATGCTTCTGCAGGCTCAGCGAAGCGCCCGGCTTCACGACGATGCGCTTCACCTGGAAACGCTCGCCCATGTCGATGGAGTCGTAGCTGCCCCACGGGCGATAGACCTTTCGGTGGAACAGGTGTTCCTGCCGGCCTGCCGCCTTGAGGTGATCGACGACGGTCTTCACGTCCTGCACGCGGTCCTTGCGTGCGACCAGCGTCGCGTCGGGCGTGTCGATGATCACCAGATCCTCGACGCCGATCGTAGCGATCATGCGGCGTTCCGACGCGCGTACGAGGCTGCCCTTCGTGTCGACGGAGATGACGTCGCCTTCGTGGCGATTGTTATCGCCGTCGCGCTGGGCTACCGACCAAAGCGACGACCACGAACCGATGTCGCTCCAACCGCAGCTCACCGGCACGACCGCGGCGCGATCGGTCTTTTCCATCACGGCGTAGTCGATGGAATCGTTCGGACTTGCCGCGAAGGCCTCCTTTCCAAGGCGAATGAAATCGAGATCCTTGCTAGATGCGGCGTACGCTCGGGTCGCCGCCTCAAGGACCGCCGGCGCGTGCTGGCGCAGCGCATCCAAGTACGCGGCGGCCTTGAATAGAAACATTCCCGAATTCCACTCATACGAGCCCTCGGCGACGTATCGTTCAGCCGTGGCCAGGTCGGGCTTCTCGACGAAGCGCTGCACCTTGAACCCGCTGTCGCTTAGCGAATCACCGCGAAGGATGTAGCCGTAGCCGGTCTCCGCGTAGTCCGGCGTGATGCCGAACGTCACCAGCCAGTCCTGTTCCGCCAGTCCGACCGCAGAGGCCACCGCAGTCCGGAATGCCGACTCGTCTTCGATGAGATGGTCGGCAGGCATCACCAGCAGCATGCCTTTCGCATCGCTCGTTGCCACGTGAAGTGCGGCGAGCGCAATCGCCGGAGCTGTGTTGCGCGCGACGGGCTCAAGAAGAATGCCCCCGTTGGACATCGCAACTTCTTGGAGTTGCTCGCCGACCATGAACCGGTGGTCTTCGCTGCAGACGGTGACCGGCGGCTGCGCACCCGGCAACTTGCTGGCGCGCAGGACGGTCTCCTGATAGAGCGAATGGTCGCCGACCAGCCGCAGGAACTGCTTAGGCTGGTTCTGGCGGGACAGCGGCCACAGGCGGGATCCGCTGCCGCCGCTAAGGACTACGGGGTGAAGCATCCGGGCTCCGGAACTACTTAGTTGGGACGCCAAGAATACCGGAGCACCTCGTTTTCGGTTGGATGCGGCTTGTCCGGCCCTGCCGGCTGCTCCGTCGGCCGCCCGCGCCCGGGGTACCATCCGCCAGCGTAGGGGGCCCCACTCGGCTAGAATCGCCGGTTCCCGGCCCGTTTCCGGCCGCGCAACCCATAGGAACCCCCGCACGATGAAGATCCTCGTCGGCTACAAGCGCGTGGTGGACTACAACGTCCGCATCCAGGTCAAGCCGGACGGCTCCGGCGTGGTCACCGATGGCGTCAAGCTGTCGGCCAACCCCTTCGACGAAATCGCCCTGGAAGAGGCCCTGCGCCTGCGCGACAAGGGCATCGCGACCGAGGTCGTGGTCGCCACGATCGCTCCGGCCGACGCCCAGGCGCATCTGCGCAACGGCCTGGCGATGGGCGCCAACCGCGCGATCCACGTCGTCTCGGACCAGCCGATCCAGCCGCTGACCGCCGCCCGCACCCTGCTCAAGCTGATCGAGAAGGAACAGCCCGACCTGGTGATCCTGGGCAAGCAGGCCATCGACGACGACGCCAACCAGACCGGCCAGATGCTGGCCACGCTGTGGGGCCGTCCACAGGCGACGTTCGCCTCGAAGCTGGAAGTCGAAGGCGGCAAGGCAACGGTGACGCGCGAGGTCGATGCCGGCCTCGAGACGCTGGAAGTCGATCTTCCGGCCGTGGTCACCACCGACCTGCGCCTGAACGAGCCGCGCTTCATCAAGCTGCCGGACATCATGAAGGCCAAGAGCAAGCCGCTGGAGTCGATTGCGTTCGCCGACCTTGGCGTCGACACCGGCGACACGCTCAAGACCACGCATTACGCCGCCCCTGCCAAGCGCAGCAAGGGCGTGATGGTGAAGGACGCGGCCGAACTGGTCGCCGCACTCAAGCAGAAGGGGCTCCTGTAATGAGCAAGGTTCTGATCGTCGCCGAACACCTGGACGGCAAGCTCAACGCCTCCACCGCCAAGTGCGTTTCCGCCGCGCAGGCGCTGAAGCCGGACTCCATCGACATCGTGGTGCTGGCCGCCGATCCGGCGTCCATCGCCGGCGACGCCGCGCAGATCGCCGGCGTCGGCAAGGTTTTGACCGTCGCCAACGCCGCCAACGCCAACGCGATCGCGCAGGTGCTGGCGCCGCAGGTGGCGAAGGTCGCCGCCGGTTACAGCCACGTCTTCGGCCCGAGCACGACCTTTGGCAAGGACCTGATGCCGTGCGTCGCCGCGCTGCTGGGCGTGGCGCAGGTTTCCGACGTGATGGCCGTGGAAGGCAGCCATACCTTCAAGCGTCCGATCTACGCGGGCAACGCGATCATCACCGTCGAAGCCCCGGCCGACCACACCGTGGTCGCCACCGTCCGCACGGCGTCGTGGCCGGAAGCGGCGAAGGGTGGCAGTGCCGCGGTCGAAGCGGCCTCCGTCGATGCCGCCCTGCCCTCGCACACGCGCTACGTCGGCTTGGCCGCCGGCAAGTCGGACCGCCCGGACCTGCAGAGCGCCAAGCGCGTCGTCTCCGGCGGTCGCGGCGTCGGCTCGGCCGAGAACTTCAAGGTGATCTACGCGCTGGCAGACAAGCTGGGCGCGGCCGTGGGCGCCTCGCGCGCCGCGGTGGACGCCGGCTACGTGCCGAACGAGCTGCAGGTCGGCCAGACCGGCAAGATCATCGCCCCGGAGCTGTACGTCGCCGTCGGCATCTCCGGCGCGATCCAGCACCTGACCGGCATCAAGGACGCCGGCACGATCGTCGCGATCAACAAGGATGGCGATGCGCCGATCTTCGAAATCGCGGATATTGGGCTCGTTGGTGATCTTTTCGCCCTATTGCCCGAGCTGGAGCAGCAACTGGGCGCCTGATCGCGCACCCTATACGCCACAACGAAAAACGGCGCCCTCGGGCGCCGTTTTTCGTTGTGGCACGGAGCGACTCAGGCACGCACTTCGTCGACATGCTGGAGGAACCACTCGTACGTCGAACGCACGCCTTCGCGCAACGGGATGCTGGCCTTCCAGCCCAGCCCGTGCAGGCGGCCGACGTCCAGCAGCTTGCGCGGCGTGCCGTCGGGCTTGGTGAGGTCGTGCACGATCTCCCCTTCGAACCCCACCACCTCACGCACCAGTTGCGCGAGCTCCAAGATCGTGACGTCATCGCCGACGCCAACGTTCACCGGCTCCTCGCCACTGAAGTTGCGCATCAGGTACACAGTGGCCGACGCCATGTCGTCGACATGGAGGAACTCGCGCCGTGGCGTGCCCGTGCCCCAGATGACGATCTGGGAATCGCCTTTGACCTTGGCCTCGTGGAACTTGCGGATCATCGCGGGCAGCACGTGCGAGTTCTGTAGATCGAAGTTGTCGCCCGGCCCATACAGGTTGGTGGGCATGATCGAGATCGCATCGAAGTCGTACTGGCGACGATAGGCCTGGCACTGCTTGATGCCGGCGATCTTGGCAATGGCGTACCACTCGTTCGTCGGCTCCAACGGTCCGGTCAGCAGTTCGCTTTCGGCGATCGGCTGGTGCGCGAACTTCGGATAGATGCAAGACGAACCCAGGAACGCGAGCTTGCGCACGCCGTGCTGCCAAGCGGCATGGATCACGTTCGTCTGGATCATCAAGTTGTCGCGAATGAACTCCGCCGGGTACGAATTGTTTGCATGAATACCGCCCACCTTGGCGGCCGCCAAGAACACGTACTCCGGCTTCTCACTGGCAAAGAACGCGTCGACCTGGGCTTGGTTGGTCAGGTCTACCTGGGCGTGCGTACGCAGCAATAGGTTATCGTACCCTGCCTGGGTCAGCTGACGGACGATCGCGCCACCCACGAGGCCCCGGTGGCCGGCAATGTAAATGCGAGAACTGGTATCCATCGTTTACTCGAAGTAAGCGTAGGCGCGGAAACCCGCTTCCGTGACCAGTGCGTCGCGCTGTGCCAGCTTGAGATCCTCCGACACCATCTCGCTCACCAGTTCGGCAAACGTCGTGCGCGGGACCCAGCCGAGCTTCTCGCGGGCACGCGTCGGATCGCCCAGCAGGGTCTCGACCTCGGCAGGACGGAAGTAACGCGGGTCGACGGCAACGATGCGCTGGCCGACTTCGACGGCCGAGTCGCCCGAGACGGCCGCGACGATGCCGACCTCGTCCACGCCACTGCCCTGCCATTCGATGGTGATGCCCAATTGTGCGGCCGCACGTTCGACGAACTCCTTGACGGAGTGCTGCTCACCGGTCGCGATGACGAAGTCCTCCGCGACATCCTGCTGCAGCATGAGCCACTGCATCTCGATGTAATCGCGTGCGTGCCCCCAATCGCGCAGGGCATTGACGTTGCCCAGGAACATGCACTTCTGCAAACCCAGCTGGATGCGGGCGAGCGCGCGCGTGATCTTGCGCGTTACGAAAGTTTCGCCACGCAGCGGAGATTCATGATTGAACAGGATGCCGTTGCAGGCGTACATGCCGTACGACTCGCGGTAGTTCACCGCGATCCAATACGCGTAAAGCTTGGCGACGGCGTACGGAGAGCGCGGGTAGAAAGGCGTGGTTTCCTTCTGCGGAATCTCCTGCACCTTGCCGTACAGCTCCGAGGTGGACGCTTGGTAGAAGCGTGTCTTCTTTTCAAGGCCGAGGATGCGGATCGCCTCAAGCAGGCGCAGTGTGCCCAAGGCGTCGCTGTTTGCCGTGTACTCGGGGCTTTCGAACGAGACTGCCACGTGACTCTGCGCACCCAGGTTGTAGATCTCGTCCGGCTGCACCTGCTGGACGATGCGGATAAGGTTGGTCGAGTCCGTCAGATCACCGTAGTGCAGGATGAAGCGCAGGTCTTCCTCGTGCGGATCCTGGTACAGGTGATCGACGCGGTCGGTGTTGAACAGCGATGCGCGCCGCTTGATTCCATGTACCTCATACCCGCGTTCCAACAGGAACTCGGCCAAGTAAGCTCCATCTTGTCCGGTTACGCCGGTGATCAAAGCGCGTTTCATAGCTGTGTTTTCTGCCTGGTAAAGAATGAAGAGTCCTCCCCCGCCACAGACGGTGCCCAGGGCGAACGGTCGGCTGCCGCGCAAGGTGGCCGCCATGCAGGGGCAATCGGGCCTTGCCAGAATAGCATCCGGAAACTGATATAAGCTTCGAAAAAGTGCCCAGGGCGGCGGTCCACCGGACGCCGCGGCGGGTTCTGGAAACCAGGGAGCCGGGTAATCGATGATGAGTCCGCAAGATCTCGCCTCAGCGTTGTCTGGCCGTTACCAGATCAGTCCGGAGTTCTGTTTACGCTATCTCACGGATAATGGCCTGCGGACAACCCAGACCCGGGACCTGGACTCCTTCCTGAGGGACCTTAGCGAAACCGAGCGGCTGTACATCGATTACGCCCTCTCGACCAATCGCAGGGGCGAGGCGGTGCGCCGCCAGTTCGACGTGGGCGCGGGCGCGCCGCATCGGCGCGTGCTGGACATCGGGTGCGGCCAAGGTGGAACGATCCGGGCGTTCACCGAGGCGGGCCAGGACGCCATCGGCATCGAGATCGACCCGGCCCTCGCGGAGTATGCGCAGCTGAATCTCGGCGCGCATCGCGACCGCATCAAGTGCATGGATATCCTCGACTGCGACCTCGACGGGCTGGGTACGTTCGACCTCATCCTATGCAGCGACGTGATCGAACATGTCGGCAACCCGGATGCGATGATCGCCACGGCCGCCAAGCTGCTGCGTCCGGGCGGAACGTTCGTGCTGCAGGTTCCCAACAAGGAAAGCATTCACCAGGTAATCGCGGACGGGCATTTCCGCATCGCCGGACTCACCCTGCTCAGCCGGCAGGAAGGTCGCGAGCTCAAGCGACAGCTGCAAGGTTGGGATGACCCATACCATCATATGGGCGAACACCTTTCTTCGTCGCACTACATGACGCAGATGCAGTTGAACGGTTTGCGCACGACTATCGAACCTGGCCACAGCGATCCGGCGCGAGCGCTTTCCCTGTTCGGTGAGGCGTGTGGGAAAGTGGACTACATGCTGGCGCACAGCAACCTTTCCTGGTTCACGCGCAGGGAGTTGACGGCCTCCTTCTCGGATTACGGCCGGCACTTCCTCACGGCGTACAGCGAGGCGATGGCCGCGAACGACATGCGCGAGTTCACGCACCGCTTCGTCGAGCCCACGTGGACAATCAAGGCCGTCAATCCTGGCGGTGGATGAGTGCAGCCCACCGGCGCGCGAATCCGACCAGAAGAACTTCCGGCACTCGGTTCCGGCGACCGCTTCGAATCACGCGGTGACGGCCCGGCATGCGGCGGCGTCCGATGAAGCCGGCAGTGTATGCCATACATTTTCGACGGCCTGAACGTCGATCAAGAGGCCTACGATTCGAGCCAGGCGCGGCATGAGGTCACGATGGCGGCATACCGCATCGACGCCCCGGACTCACCTTTCGATTTCATCAAGATGGACATCCAAGGAGCAACGCCATGAAGGACGGAGCCCACGATCTAGAGGCAAGGGCGAATTACGAGGCATGGCGCGCCAAGCCGCTACTGCGGCGCGTCTACCGGGATATGTTCGAAGACCTGGCACGGGAGCTGACCAGCCTGGCGGGACCTACGGTGGAGATCGGCTCGGGAATCGGCAACATCAGGGAAGTGGTGCCGGACTGCATCCGGACAGACATGTTTCCCGCGCCATGGCTGGACAGGACGGAGAACGCATACGAACTCTCTTTCGCAAGCGATTCGGTCGCCAACCTTATCCTCTTCGACGTGTTCCACCACCTCCGATATCCCGGAACAGCGTTGCGCGAACTGGAGCGTGTGCTCGCTCCCGGCGGGCGTCTGTTGATCTTCGAGCCCTGCATGAGTCTGTTGGGGCGCGTGATCTTCGGCCTGTTTCACCCCGAGCCCATCGCGCTACGCGACACGATCACCTGGCTTGCCCCAGACGGGTGGAATTGCCGGATACCGGAGTACTACGCCGCACAGGGGAATGCATCGCGTATCTTCGGATCCACAGCTCGGGGACGGCACATCGAGGGCTTGGAATTGCTTGCTGTAAAGCGCTTCGCGCGGCTCTCGTACGTGGCCTCCGGAGGATATTCCAAGCGTCAGCTTTATCCCGATCGCGCCTATCCCGTAATCCGGCAACTAGATCGGGTACTGGACCTCATGCCGGCCGTTTTCGCGACGCGGTTGCTGGTCGTGCTACAGAAGCCTGTTCGCGATGCGGTCACTGCACCGAACTGAAGCGCACCGAGGTCCGTGCGGCATCGCCCCAGGCCGGACCGTTGTCCGGCCGGAGTCCTTCCACACGCACGCGTACTTCGCGGGTCGAACCGGCCGGAACCTCCACGCGCTGGCTCCACCAGCCTGACCACGCGTCGCTCGCGATGTCGTGGGTGCGTACGACCTGCTTGTCGATCGCCACGATCTGCAGCATCCGGTCAGGAAAACCGCCAGGCGCGTAGGCATCCTCGACTTCGAGCAGAACGGCGCCACCTTCGCCTAAAGGCAAAAGCCGGCAAAGCAGCTCCGCCGACTCGCCCGGGGCCGGGTCGGCATGTTTCACCGAGAACGCGATGCTCGCCGGTGCGGCGGGTAGCACCCGTCCGCCGGTCAAGCGGCACTGTGCGGATACTCGGGAGACGACCGTGCTGTACTGGAGAGCTGCATCGCTTTGCCAGAGTTCGTCCTGGTGAGCTACCCACGCGCCCAGCCTTCCGAGGCCGGAAACGAGCACCAGCAGCAGGACCCCGCCGCCCAGCGCGACTAGGCCCGCAGTTTTCAGCAGTGATCGTTCCTGGTGCAGGCGTACAGCAGCCAGCCCGATAGCTAATGCTTCGAGCACGAAAACGACCAGGAAGAATCGTGCCTGCACTGCGACGACGAAGTGGATGCCCACCTTGAGCAACACCACCAGCGTGATCGCGATTAGCGCGCGATCGCATGTCCTGAACCCAACGTAGACCGCGCCGAGGAATAGCGCGTGCAGGAAGATGGTGGAGTACAGGACTGGGCCGGTGAAGAACACGCCCAGCTGGGAGGCCGACTTGGCCTCCGCGGCGGTGCGCCCGGCGTCCCCGCCGGGATCGGCAACGAATGCCCAGTACTGCAATGAGCCGTCACGCGTCGTGACCGTGTCGGCAGTCGCGCCCAGGCGGCGAATGAGGTGGAAGAACGGGCGTTGGCGGATTTCCTCCAGCGCGAGGTGGGTCGCCTGCCGCCGGATCCCTTCCGCGTCATTCATCAGTTGCGGGGCGTGCTGCTGGATGTAACTGTCGTAGGGAATCCAGCCGAAGCCGGCACCCGGAACATACGAGCCCAGCAGCGACGTGCCGCCATGTCGCGACGCCAATGAGAAGTCGCCACTGGCAGCGTGCCTCTGCCCGGCGATGCCGAGCATAAGTACCAGCGCCGTGGCGGCGAACGCGATGGTCGCGCGCACGTTGCGTTTTCCCTTCAAGGGCCACGCTGCGAGCACCGCGAGCGGCAGTAACGCCACCAGCATCTCCTGGCGGACGTACAGAGCGACGCACCACAGCGCCGCGCTCCAGATCGGATGGCCCCGGCCGTCGCCGTACGCGTTGCGTACGGCGAGACAGGCGAGTGCCAGCGCCGGGAGCTGCACCCAGTTATCCTGCGCCACGACGCCGGAAAAAACGATGTGCGACGGAAGCAGCACGAGCAGGCCCGCAATCAGCACGCGCGACCACAGCGGTAACACCCCCCGCAGAACGACGAGGGGGATGACCGGCAACATCGAGACGAGCGCGGCCGTGACAAGCCTTGCGACCATCGCATCGTCGGCCGACGTCAATGCAAGCGGCACGGACAGCAGCGTTGGTGCTCCCGCACTGAACAGATTCCAGTACCAGCCAGGGGTTACAGGCCCGTGGTTGGCCATGTCCGATGCAAAGCTCACTATGCCCAGAAAATCGGACATCGGTGGCGTCGGGTGCCAGATGGGCAGCCAAAGGTGGACTGCAAGCGAAACTGCCAGCACGACGACCAGCGCGACGAGTTCCGGCGCCAGACGCCCTCGCCACGCAAGGGCACGCATGTCGATCACGTTCCGCCCTTGCGCGCTCATATGAACTTGAGCTTCCGGCTTGCGAACACCAACATCACCAGGAGCAGCGCGCCGTGGCGCCAACGCGAGATGTTGGTCTCGCCGTACGTGCGCTCGCGGTAAGTGATCGGCACCTCGATGACCTTCAGGCCCATGCGTGATGCACCGAAGATAAGATCGAAATCACCGAAGGGATCGAACTCGCCGAAGTATGAGCGATTGGCGGCCAAGCGCTGGTAGTTCTCGCGCGTCATCACTTTCGTGCCACACAGCGTGTCCTTGAACCGCTGTCCCAGTACGAACGAGAACGCCGCAGCGAAAAACTTGTTGCCAAGCATATTGAGGAAGCGCATCGCCTCCTTCTCCATCGGGTAAACCAGGCGCGATCCGTTGATGAACTCGGCCTTACCACTGACCAGCGCATCGTAGAACTTGGGGAGGTCTTCCGGCGGCACGGTGAGGTCGGCGTCCAGGATCATGAGGATGTCCTTCGACGACATCGCGAACCCCTTGCGCACCGCATCGCCCTTGCCCTTGCCTTCCTGTTTTCCGATCACAATGTTGCGATCCGGATTGTCCTTCTGAGCTTGGACGATACGGTCCCACGTATCATCCGACGAGCCGCCTTCGATGAAGATCAGTTCATCGTCAGGGCCCATTGCCTTCACACGGCGCACAATGTTGTCGATGTTGCCGGCCTCGTTCCTCGCCGCCACTACGACCGAAACCGACGGACGGACGGACTCCGCAGCGATGACAGGCAACGGTCTTGCGACATACACGTTGACCAGCGCCAACGCACGGAAGCCCGGAAGCGGGGCCAGGTACCGGTTGATCAGAGACGACAACAACGGGATGTAGAACGGCATCAAGACGCGATCGTCCTTGCGTACCAGCTCGAAATCCGTCAGTCGCAGGAAATTGGCAATGTCGGCATCGGCCAGCCAATTCGATTCCAGCGTTTTGCGGCGCAGGCCGAGTGCGGTGGCAAGCTGGATGAGCGGACGCCACAGTGCGCTGTACGTGACGATGAGCAGCCTGGTTTCATCGTGCAACGAACCGCGGATACGTCGCAGGTAATTCTGGATATCCGCTTCGTAATGCAGATTTCCATTGAATACGAGGTAATCCGCGACCAGCGCGTCCGACCCGTTTCGTAACTGCTCGCTGTTGATGCTTCGCGCATTTTCGAGGAACTCACGGAGTTCGTTCGAAACGGCATCGACCTCCAAGACCGTATCGGTGGGACGGGCGTAGAGACGAAGGTAGCTGGACAGCAGCCGATAAAAATACTTCCTCATAATGCAACCACTCCTAAAGACGAGATCAATCAACTGCAGCCATGTGTTTACGACGAAAATGCCAGACGAACACGCCAGGCAACGTAATGATCGCGTTCGCGACTCCGAACAGCAGGGAGATGGCGAGCGCGGATTCCTTAGGCACGCTGAGCGCAGCCAGGCCCGCTACCATCGCTCCTTCGCGCACACCCCATCCGTTCACGGAGAACGGCAGCAGCGAAACGAACATGGCGAGCGCGACGATTGCGAGCAGGGAGGGATAATCGGTCGATACGCCTATGGCATCGGCGATCAGGTGGACGCCGAGGATCATCAGGCAATAGATGCCGATGCTGATTCCGAAGGCCGCCAGCGCCTCGGTCGAAGCCACGCTCCGGCGGACCGCCAGCAAAAGGTCGATCAGCTTTCGGCGTTTCCCGCTTCCATCATAGGAGGCGAGGAAACCTAGCCGGTGCAACGAAAGGAAGATGCACAGCCCCACTGCGGTGGCCAGCACGAGCCCGGACGCGAACAACTGGAGAACATCAGAAAGCCTGGACCAGATGAACGGAAGGCCGATCGCCAGGACACAGACGACGCTGACCACGCCTACCAGGCGGTCGAGCGCAAGCGATTGAAGGGCGCTCGCGAGGCGCGCGCGACGATGCATGAAGAAACCGAGCCGGGCTGCGTCGACGCCTAGTCCGGCAGGAAGGAACTGCCCGACGAACAGCGCCGAGTAGGTGGCCTTCGCGTAGAAAGGCAGAGACAGGTGGATATCCGAGGCACGGGCGGCGTAACTCCAGCGCCATGCGGCCAGCACGACGGTCGGCGCCATCGCGAGCACGGCAAGAAGCAGATACGTGGCGTCCGCCGTCGCCACGGCCCGGGAAACGGCAGCCCAGTCCATCCATACCGCAAGGCCCGCGATTAGTCCCGCGGACACCGCAAGCTTCAGGAGTTCGATTAGGTGCTTCTTACCCTTCGTCTCAGCGGACGCCCCCGTCCGCTGGAATTCGCTGTCAGTCACGGTCGTCCCCAAGTTGGGCAGCGATCGCCGACCATTGCGCCCCGAACCACCGTGCATAACGACGGGATTTTCGCTGCATGCACGCACGGATGGGCGATGGCGATCAGTGTGCTGGACATTTGCCTCACCCACCCAAATCCTTGTGAAGGATCGATACGATGCGCTGCGAGGCCTGTCCATCTCCGTAGGGCGAGACGCCACGCGCCATGCGCGCGTAGGCCTCGTCATCCGAAAGCAACAAACCGGCTTCTCGGACGATGGCTTCCCGATCGGGTCCGACCAAGCGCACGACACCTTCGGTAACGGCCTCTGGCCGCTCGGTTTCCCGACGCATCACCAGCACCGGCTTGCCAAGCGCAGGCGCCTCTTCCTGCACGCCGCCCGAATCACTGAGGATCAGGTGGGCGCGCTTCATCGCTGCCACGAATGGCAGGTAATCGAGCGGCTCCGTCAGCGTGATCGAGGGATGGCCTGCAAGGATCTCGTTGACCGTGTTGACGACGTTGGGGTTCGGGTGGACGGGGTAAACGACATGGATGTCCTTGTGGCGTTCCACCAGGTCACGGACCGCGAGGCAGATCCCCTTCAAGGGCTGTCCGAAGTTCTCGCGACGATGCGACGTCACCAGGACGAGCCTCTTCCCTTCGGGAACGGCGATCCCCATGTCCAGGTCGCGGGACGCCACCATCATCAAGGCATCGATCACGGTGTTCCCCGTGACATGCACCGCATCGCTGGAATAACCCTCGCGGATGAGGTTTTCCCTCGCGCTCTGCGTCGGCGCGAAGTGCCAACGCGACAGGCGTCCTGCAACCACGCGGTTCATTTCTTCCGGGAAGGGATTGCGGATGTCGCCGGTGCGCAGCCCAGCTTCGATGTGCCCAACCGGAATATTGCGATAGAACGCAGCCATCGCGACGGCCATGACCGTGGTCGTATCTCCCTGGACCAGCACGGCATCGTAGTGGTCCTGCTGGAAAACCTCGTCCATGCCAAGCAGGATCCTCGAGGTGAGCTCGGTGAGCGACTGGTTCGGCCGCATCAGGTTCAGATCGATGTCGGTTCGGATCTCGAAGGCCGCCATGACCTGGTCGAGCATCTGGCGGTGCTGGGCGGTCGCCAGCACGGTGACCTCCGCCCACGGTTGTTCTCGCAAGGCGAGGATCACTGGAGCCATCTTGATGGCTTCGGGACGGGTTCCGACGACGACCAGCATTTTCTTCTTGTGAATCACGTTCCAACTTCCTCATTCAACGCGCGATCAGGAACCGACGCGACACCAAGGTCAACCATCAACTCGTCCCAGTCCGACAGGAACGCCTCGTTGCTGAAGGCAGCTGCGCAGCCAAGCATCCGCTCCGACGCCGCTGGATAGTTGTCCAGCATCGCTTCCACCTTGTCCGCGCCGGAGACGACATCGAGTGGTTCGTACAGATGCCGGTCGTCGGCCCCGACCAGCTCGGCGTGCTCGGGCAACGAGGACAAGAGCACCGGGATGCCGGCGGCGATGCTCTCGGCAGCAGCAAGCCCGAAGGATTCGCCGAAGGACGGCGAGATCATGATGCCCCCTAGTTCGCGCCAGCCCGCCAGGAAGGTCGACGTCTTCAGGAAAGGTAGGGGGGGCATTTGCACAATCCTGCCGCGCAGACCGGCCCGCTCGATGCGCGACGCCATGTCGTAGCCCGGCACCTCGGGACCAACAACCAGTGTGAAGTACCGGCCCGGTGCACGCCGGTCCAGTTCGAGGTAGAGATCTATAATTCCCTGCGGATTCTTCAATTCGTCCAAGCGTCCGAAATAAAGCAGCGGTTGCGGCTTCCATGCGGGCAATTTCGGTGCCGAGTCCAGGTGCGCTGCCGACACGCAGTTGCGGAGCAACTTGATGCGCGAGGCGAGCTTCGGCCATTCCTCGCGCAATAGGTTCGCGAAGGTCTTCGACGGTACCGCGAGGTGATCGATGCCCTTGGGCAGGTTCGCCAGGTAACGGCGATTGGCGGGGTACGGGGTGTGGCATTCCATCACCCAGCGCGTGTCGTCCCCCAGCACCTGCGGAAGCAGCGCTGGCGAGTCGATGATGAACACCGCATCGTACCGGGCGGGGTCTAGGCGGGAAGTCACCCGCAGCCGGTGCTCCAGGTTCTGCTCTCGGATCGTGCGGTTGAAGGCGGCGAGCCCCCCTCCGTCGGATCCGTAATGGATCTCGATCTCGACATCGCGACCGTGGGACTCAAAAGCCTGCGCGCGATTGAGGAACACGCGCTCAACGCCGCCGTATGTGGCCCACTGGTAGACGAAGCAGACCTTACGCGACATACATCCCCCGAAGTCCGTCCGTATTCACCGCATGAAGCAGCTCATCGAACCTGGCCTCCCAAGTGGTGCCCTGCAGGCATCGGCTCATCGCGTCATAATCCGGTGGTGTCACAACCGCTTCCCTGCATGCTTGGACGAATGCTTCGACGCCTTCGACCACCGCCACGCCAGGCAGCGTGCTCAGGTGCGGGATGCCCGTGCATACAGTCGGTATGCCCAGGTAAATGTACTCGTAGACCTTGATGGGATCGATCGCTACGGCGAGCGGTCCCGGCTTGAATGGCGCCAGGCCGACGTGCCAATGACGTGCGTGCTTCCACAGCTCGGACGGTGGGACCTTCCCCAGCAATGTCAGGTTGGGCAGCGTCTCGGCGGCGTCGCGAACCCATTGCGGTTCGCCATAGCCGATGATCTCGAACTCGTACTCCGGCAACTGGCGGGCAGCGGCCAGGACTACACTCCAGTCGAACCACGCATCGGTGAGGTGGCCGAAATACCCGATCTTGGCCGGCCCGCCCTTGCGTGCGTCCATCGCGCAAAAGCGGTTCCCCATGCCGAGCGTCGCGGCCGTGTAGCCGTTGCCGATGACGAGCATGTCCGACCGCAGATGGCCAAATTTCTCCACCAGCGGCGGCGATACCGCTGCCACGATGTCCGAGGCCATGACGGCTTCCTCTTCATGCGCCGCGGAGTACCACGGCGCTTGGCCGACGCCGCTAAAGGCCTCCCATTCGTCGAGGATGTCATAAACAACCGAGATGCCGCTCTTGCGCATCAGCGGATGGAGGCCGACCAGCTCCGGTGACGGCAACGTAATGAAGTAGACCGAACGTGAATCCTTGCGGCAGTCGAGGTTCGCCGCTTGGTCGATGAGCGAGTACAGATCGATCTGCCAGATGCCAGGCAGCACTTCGCGATTCGACTTCGAAAGCGTCTCGCCGCGGGTCCACTGCCACGCGGCGAAGATCACCGTGTAGCCCCGACTGGCGAGGTACTTGGCGAGGTTGATCGGTCGCTGGTTGGCCAGTTCTTCGAATTCGAACGCACACGGCACGATGGCGACCTTTTCCGCCGCATTGGCCAGCGAGACCCAGTCCAAGCCTGGCTCGCTGCTTCCCTGGTCGAGCGGAGCGCGGGCGACGAATGTGTCCCGCGCGCCGGTCAGTCGTGTTTTCACAACTGCCGGTAGCGCCCGATAGACGGCCCGCAACAGGCCGTACACCATTCGGTTGCGTTCCTTCGGCCGCGTCAGAAGATCTCGTCCGAACCTCAACGGGGTTGTCAGACGCCACGACAAGCTTTGTTTCATCCTGTCCCGCTCGTTCGTGCGCTCAGCCACCAGTCCTTCCAGGTGCATCAGCTCCCGCTGCGTGGTCTCACGTTCCAGGTGAAGCTGCGAGACTTCACGCATTAGGGCGTCAGCGATCGCGATGCGCGACTCCACCTCGGTGCGGTAATCGAACTCCGCCCCCTGCCTGCGCGCGATCTCCGCCCTGAGTCCTGTGACACGCTCGTCGGAAGCCTCGACCTCACGCTGCAGTGCCTCGATCCGGGCCGCCTGCGCGGCCAACTCGGATTCCTGCCGCGTCACCGCGGCCTCCGCCTCCGCAACGGCCTGGTCGCTACGACGCAAGTCCTGGTTCATAGAGGCCAGCCGGCTCTCCGACAATCCAAGCCATGCGTCACGCCGGACCACCTGCGCGACGAGATACCCCTCGCGCTGCACGAACGTGTCGTATATCGCGCTGTCTGCCCAGGTCCGGACCCAGTCGAACTCGTCCGCATTCCAGCGCTTCCGGGCCGGTCTGTGGCGGCACGCGGCGATCGCGGCATGGAGCGTGCGCTTGTGCTCCATCGCCGCCTCTTCCAGCTCGGTCACGCGCTCCGTCGGAGCGATGGGGCCTTCGGCCGCGAGCAGCGCGCCGATCGCGTCCTGCCATGTTTGCAGGGACGAGGACGGGACGACCCTCGCCGTCGATGGCAATCCCGCCATCTCGGAAACGCGACTCATCTTCGCGTCGTATTCGACGCACATCGTCGGCCGGCCGAGCTTCAACGAAAGGATCTGCGCATGCAGCCGCATGCAGATGTTGCGCTCGCAGTTGCCGAGAGCCTTGATAACACCGGTCGCCGTATGGGAGATGACCGTTTCGTGCTCGTACTCGCTGAGATTGGCCTTCATCTCCTCCATGAGCGCAACGTCTGCACCCACACCGCCCGCCTCGCCGGCCTGGAATGGTATCCATACCAGCACATGATCGTGCGGCGAGACCGTAGCACGCAGCGCGGACATAAACGACTCTTCCCAGCCTGGCGCCGCCGGCCATTCGCGAAGGATCAATCCGATACGGCGTCTTTCGCCAGCCCCGGCGGGAACGCTGTCCACGCGCAGCGCCCAAACCGGATCGGGAGCCACCGGGATCTCCCGCTCCACCCCTATTTCACGCAGAAGGCCACTGGAGACCGAGTCGCGTACGCTAGCGTGGGATGCGTGCGAAAAGACGTCGCGTACGATATCCCGGGCCTGTTCGTTGTCGAGCGGGCCTACTCCCTGCGCCCACAACAGGGTCGGCACGTCCATCTGGCGCGCCATCAGCAACGGACGGGCGTAGCCGGCTATATCACCTGGCCTGTAGTCGTAAAGCCCTGGAATCGTAAAGCTGTGGTGCGTCTGGAACAGACCACCGCCACCGAGCACGAACAGATCCGACTCCATCATGCTGCGTGCCGCAGCCGGGAAATTGAACGCATCCACCGCATCGATGCCGTGCGTCGCACGCGTGTGCTGCGGAAACGGACTCAGCGCGGACACACTCGCGCCCGCCTCCCTGCACCAGTCGATCAGCATGCTCAGCAGGAGCTCATCGCCGACGTTGCCTGCGCCGTACCATCCGGTCGCAAGCACGCGCACAGGATTTTCCGTGCGATCAAGCGTCACGGCGCAACCACCGAGGGGGCGCGGAACACCGGTAGCGGCGCCAGCCAGCCGGCGCCCGAATGTGGCTGCGACAGCACATCGAAGTGGCCCGCATAGCTCACTCTGTGCGTACGACGATACTCTCCGTTCACTATCTGTCCCACTCCTACTGCCACCACGTAGCGATTGCCCGAGAACGGCGTCTTGAGTTCCCACTCGAAACGGTACTTTCCGGGAACGAGCCCCGCGACCTGCAGCCCCATCGTCTGGGTGGTAGCACTCCACAGAGAGATGCCGTCGACGCTCGACAGCTGAATACCGAAGCATGGTTCGGGAATGCGTTCGCGGACGAGGACGTCGACGCGTACACGCAACGCGCCGGAGAAGGCGACAGCGGCGCATGGCCGCCCGGAGGGGTCGACCAGAGCGATCGACTCCACTGCGATGGGCGCACTCGCCGAGGGAGCGTCCTCATCGGCGACCACGATCTGGGCGGGCCTCTCTTCCTGTTCGGTCGACAGCGTCAAGTCGACGGGCTCGCCGCCCTCGTCTAGGACGAGGTCGTCCGCGTAGAGTTTGACGACATCGCGGCACGCACCATCCATGACCATGCGTCCACGCTTGAGGAAGATCGCGCGGTCGCAGTACTCGATCAGCGCGTTCGTCGAATGCGTCACCAGCAGGATGGATACGCCGCGCCGCTGGAGCTGGCGTATCCGGTCCAGGCACTTCTGCTGGAACGCCGCGTCGCCGACGGCCAATGCCTCATCGACCACGAGGATGTCCGGGTCGACATGGATCGCGGTCGCGAACGCGAGGCGGACCACCATGCCGCTCGAATAGGTCTTAATGGGCTGGTCGATGAACTCGCCGATGTCCGCGAACCGGACGATTTCGGCGAACTTGGCGTCGACCTCCTTCGTGCTCAGGCCGAGCACTGCCGCGTTGAGGTACACGTTCTCGCGTCCGGTGAACTCCGGGTTAAATCCGGATCCCAGTTCCAGCAGAGCCGCGATTCGGCCATTGGTCTGGATGTCGCCAGACGTCGGCGACAATGTGCCGCAGATGATCTGCAGCAGCGTCGACTTGCCGGAACCATTGCGTCCGATGATTCCGACCGTCTCGCCCCGCGCGATCGCGAACGACACCTCGCTCAACGCGTGGAAGTCGCTGTAATAACGCTTTGGCTGGAGGCCGAGGACGCGACGCAGCCGCGGAACGATGAACTGTTTCAGCCTCGCACGGGGCGAGCTGAACATCTGGTAGTGCTTGCTTACCCGATCGACGCGGATCACGTTCGCATCACAGGACATCGGCGAAGCCCTTCCGCGTCGACTGAAACCACGCATAACCAAGCCATGCGACAAGGCTGCTCAGCCCCATCGCGATCAGCCACGCGACCATGTCCAGTCCGCGCCCCCATATCATCACATCCCTCGCCTGGCTGATAGCCATGGTCAGCGGGTTGGCGCGCATCAAGGGCCAATAGGCTTCCGGCAACGTTTCTATCGCATAGAAGATCGGCGTCATGAACAGAAGAACCGTCGTTGCCACGCCAACCACCTGCCCTACGTCCCGCAGGTAGACCCCGAGGGAGGCGAGCAGCCAGCTCAGGCCCAGCGTCAACAGCGCCAGCGGCGCGACCACCAACGGCAGCAACAGTGCCGTCGCGGGCGGCATACCGAAATACAGCAGATAGAAGACGGCCCAGACGAGCACGCTCACCAGCAGATGGAACAAGGCCGACAGCAGGCTCACCACCGGCAAGATTTCGAGCGGAAAGACGACCTTCTTCACGTAGTTGACGTTGTTGAGGACGATTCCAGGCGCGCGGTTGACGCAGTCGGAAAACATCCCGAACACCATCAGGCCGGTGAACAACACCAGCGCGAACTCGGTCTTGGATCCCTGCCCACTGGGCCATCGCGCCTTGAACACGACCGAGAAGACGAATGTGTAGACGGCCAGCATCAACAAGGGATAGAGGAACGACCAGAGCAGGCCCATGGTCGAGCCCCTGTAGCGCCCCAACACCTCGCGCTTTGTCAGCGCGACGATCAGATCACGGTTGCCACGCAACGACCTCACCAGCCCCAACGGGCTGATGGAGGGCTGACGACGCTGGTTCACTCCAAGGCCCCTCGCACGCCAATGCCTTGCACCTGTGTAAGCGCCCTGTTGAGGCTGTCGCGTAGATCTGCCAGATCCTCAACACCCACCGACAACCGCACCAGATTGTCCGCAATCCCCAAAGCGGCACGACGATCCGCCGGCACCGACGCATGCGTCATGATCGCCGGGTGGTTGATCAGGCTCTCCACGCCGCCGAGCGATTCTGCGACGGTGAAGTATTCGCAGCGTTCCATCATGCGGCGCGCCGCGGCTTCGCCGCCCTTGACGTAGATGCTGATCATGCCGCCGAAACCGTGCATCTGGCGCTTCGCCAGCTCGTGCTGCGGGTGCGACGTCAGGCCGGGGTAGATGACCTTCTCAATCTGCGGGTGCGTTTCAAGCCACTCGGCCAGCGCCTGCGCGTTCTCGCAATGCGCCTTCATGCGCAGGTGCAGCGTCTTCAGGCCGCGCAGCGCGAGGAAGCTGTCGAACGGGCCCTGCACGCCGCCGATGGCGTTCTGCAGGAACGCCATGCGATCGGCGATATCGGCGTCGTCGCCGACCACCGCCATGCCGCCGACGATGTCGGAGTGCCCGTTGAGGTACTTCGTCGCCGAATGCATGACGATGTGCGCACCAAGTTCCAGCGGACGCTGCAGGATCGGCGAGGAGAAGGTGTTGTCGACGACGACGATCAGGCCACGCTTGCGGGCGATCGTCGCGATCTGCTCGATGTCCACCAGCTTCAGCAGCGGATTGGTCGGCGTTTCGATCCAGACCATCTTCGTATCGGGCCGGATCGCGGCCTCGAACGCGGCCGCATCGCTCAGGTCGACCCAGCTGAAGTCCAGACCGGCGGAGCGGCGACGCACGCGCTCGAACAACCGGTAGGTGCCGCCATAGACGTCGTCCATCGCGATGACGTGGCTGCCCGAATCGAGCAATTCCAGGATCGTCGAGGTCGCGGCCAGGCCCGATGCGAAGGCGAAACCGCGCGTGCCGCCTTCAAGTCCGGCGACGCAGCGCTCGTAGGCGAAACGGGTCGGGTTGTGACTGCGCGAATACTCGAACCCCTGGTGCACGCCCGGGCTGCTCTGGGCGTAGGTGGAGGTCGCGTAGATCGGCGTCATCACCGCGCCCGTGGTCGGGTCGGGCGCCTGGCCGGCGTGGATCGCGAGGGTACCAAGGCCGGGCTTCCCCGCCCTGCCGTCGGCATGTCGTTCAGTCATTACGTCCTTCCAATTCCGCTAGCATGGGCGGCCGCAGATTCTAGCACCGCACATGAGCCCTCCCAGGCGTTTGCCCCCGGACTTCAGCCGCAGTGCAGCGTATCCGCTGTTCGCGTTCGATCCGGCCCAGAACCGGGCGTGGGTGCTGCATTTCGCGGCCGACGACTACCGGCGGGCGAGCTTCCTCGACCAGCGTTCGCTGGCCCGCCGCGACGTCTCCGGTTGGACGTTGACCCGGGGCGAACTCGAGGCCTCGCTGGGGCTTTCGGCGCCGCTGCGCGAGGTGCACTGGCTGTTCCATATCGGGCACTGTGGGTCTTCGCTGGTGAGCCGGCTGCTGGACCTGATCCCGGGTGTGCTCGGCCTGCGCGAACCCCTGCCCCTGCTGACCCTCGCCCACGAGCGCGACAACCCGGCCGCGATCGCGTGGGAAGGCCCAGTGCTGGCGCTGCTGGCCCGCGGCTTCGCCGACAGCCGCGCGGTGATCGTGAAGCCGACCAGCGTGGTCACCACCATCGCCGACCGCCTGCTGCCCGCCACCGGGCGCGCCTGCCTGCTATGGGTCGATCTCCACACCTGGCTGGCGACGATGCTGCGCGATGCCCGCCTGATCGACGGCGCCCTGACCACCGAACCGCTGCGCCTGGCGAACCAGCCCGAACTTCCGCCGGCCGATACCGATGGCGCCCGCCTCGCCCGTGCCTGGCTGGTCGAACAGCTTCGCTGGCGCACCCTGGCCGCCGATCCCGAGCTGGACGGGCGGTTGATCGACCTGGATTTCGCCGACGTGCTGCGCGACCCCGCCCCGGCGGTCGCGCGCCTGGCCGCGCATTACGGGCTGGACGTGCCCGAGGACTGGGCGCAGCGCATCAAGTCGTCCGAGCTGCTCAGCCGTTATGCCAAGGACGGGGACGCGCATTTCGATTCGAATGCCCGGCGGCGCGAGCTTGCCGCGGCCGCGGAAAAGCACGCGGACGGCATCGGGGAGGGAATGCAGTGGGCGCAGGCCGCACTGGAATCGCTCGGCGAGACGGACCTCCTCCCGCGCCTGCGTCCGCGCAGCTGATCAGGCCAGAAACGTCGTCATCGCGTAACGCGTGCCGCGCTCGACCGGCCGCACTTCGTGCAGCATCGAACACGAGAACACCAGCGCCGCGCCGGTCGGCGGCGAGAACAGATGCGGTCCGAACTCCGGATAGCGGAACTCGCCGCCCGCGTAATCGCCCTGGTTGAGATTCACCGACAACGCGAAACGCCGATGCGCGACATCGGGCGTTTCGTTGTCGCGATGCGCGCGGAAATAGCCGGCGTTTTCCGGATACGCCAGCAGCTTGAAGGGATCGCGGCGTCGCACTTCGAAATTGAAAACACGCATGATTTCCGGCAGCGCGCGACGCATCAGGCGCTCGTGCATGTGCGCTTCGAGCTCCGGATCGCGTGGAATCGTTTCCCGCCGCTGCTTGATGTTGGGATCAACCTGCAGTCGCTGCTCGCCGTCCTGCATCACCAGCACGGCGGAGACGTCGCCGCCGCCGCAGTCCACTTCCAGATGCTGGATCAGCCGCGCGCACAGCGCCGGCTCGAACACGCCCGGAATCTGCAGGACGGGCGCGATCGCGAGCATGCGTTCGCCGCGCAACGGTTCAATGGCAGGCGGCAATACCGGCGCGGAGGCGACGGGCAAAGGCTGCGACGCCTGCAGGCGCAGGTTCGCATCGGCTTGCCAGAACAACCCCGTCCCCAGGCCCGCACACCATCGCGGGTCGGCCGCAAACGCGTGCCAACGCGACGGCGCGCCATCGGGTACGTCGGGGCCAGCGCAGATCGCGAACACGCCATCGGGCGGCGGCGGCAGTTGCGCCGCCGTCGCCGCATCGACCGGCGTCGCGATCCACAGCGACTGTCCCGCGAACTCGGCGTGCAGCGTCCGGGTGGTGCCGTCGGCCGCACGCAATCGCACGTCGGGCAGGCGGTCGCCCGGCAACCAGTGCGCGGACGCCGCGGCGTTCATCACTGCACGCGCCTGCGCAGGTAGTTCAGCAGGTCGATGCGCGTGATCAGGCCGATGAACTTCTCGCCATCGACGACGATGGCGACGTGCCCGCGATCGAACACCGGCAGCAGCGATTCAATCGGCGAACGCACGTCGATCTTGTCGAGCTTGCTCACCATCGCGGTGGAGACCGGATCGCGGAAACGGGTTTCATCGCCATAGACGTGCAGCAGTACGTCGCTTTCATCGACGATGCCGACGATGTTGTCGCCGTCCATCACCGGCAGCTGCGAGACGTCGTACAGCTTCATGCGCTGGTAGGCGGTGACCAACAGGTCGTTCGGACCGACGACGACGGTGTCGCGCTGCGAGAACGGACGCAGGATCAGGTCGCGCAGGTCGCCCGTGGGCTGGCGTGCGAGGAAGCCGTTGTCGAGCATCCAGAAGTCGTTGTACATCTTCGACAGGTACTTGTTGCCGGTGTCGCACACCAGGGTCAGCACCTTCTTCGGCGTGGTCTGTTCGCGGCAGTACTTCAGCGCCGCGGCGAGCAGCGTGCCCGTCGACGAACCGCCGAGGATGCCCTCCTTTTCCAGCAGTTCGCGCGCGGTGAGGAAGCTTTCCTTGTCGCTGATCGCGTAGGCCTTCCTCACTCGCGAGAAGTCGGAAATCGGCGGGAGGAAATCCTCGCCGATGCCTTCGACCATCCAGCTGGCGGACTTGTCCGACAGCGTGCCGCGGTTGATGTATTCCTCGAGGATCGATCCGACGGGATCGGCGAGGATCAGTTCGGTGTTCGGCGACTGCTTGGCGAAGAAACGCGACAGGCCCGTCATGGTGCCGGAGCTGCCGCAGCCGAAGACGATCGCGTCCAGTCCACCGACGTCGCCCATCTGCGACAGGATTTCCGGGCCGGTCACGAATTCGTGCGCGGCCGGGTTGTCCGGATTGCCGAACTGGTTGATGAAGTACGCGCCGGGCGTTTCGCGCGCGAGGCGCTCGGCGAGGTCCTGGTAGTAATCGGGATGGCCCTTTGCCACGTCCGAACGCGTGAGCACGACCTGTGCGCCCATCGCCTTGAGGTTGAAGATCTTCTCGCGGCTCATCTTGTCGGGTACGACGAGAATGAGCTTGTAGCCCTTCTGCTGCGCGACCAGCGCAAGGCCGATGCCGGTATTGCCGGCCGTGCCTTCCACCAGCGTGTCGCCCGGGCGGATCTTCCCGGCCTTTTCGGCCGCCTCGATCATCGACAGGCCGATGCGGTCCTTGATGGAGCCGCCGGGGTTCTGCGATTCGAGCTTGAGGTAGAGCTCGCACACGCCGGTGTCCAGGCGCTGCGCCTTGATGATCGGCGTGTTGCCGATCAGTTCGAGTACGGATTGATGGATGCTCATGCGGGCAGTGTAAAAGCCCCGCGTGAAGTGCTCAAAGGGCAGCATGGTCCCGCCGTCGCGTCGGCCCCCGCATCCGGGCACGCCGAGGGGCGCCCGGCTGTGCGGGCGCCTTTGGGAGAGGGAGGGATCCTTCGCACCGGGGCGGCTGCTGGGCGCAGCCGCCCCGGTTCTTCGGAGACGCGGGCGGAGAGACCGACGAGGAAGTCGCCGCCCGCGGCGAGGAAAGGGGGGACGTCAGTGGCGTTGCAGGTCGTACATGCGGACCAGGCGGTCCTTCGCAGCCAGTTTTTCGCGCTTCATCTGCGCGAGGGTGATGTCGTCGATCGGTAGCACGCCCAGTTCGGCGTCCATCACTCTCTTGTCGAGATCCTTGTGGCGTTGATAGAGCTGCTTGAATTCCGGGTTGGCCTTCATCAGCGCCTCGATCTCCGGCTGCGGTCGTTCTTCGAACATGTAGAGCCTCCTTCAGCGGGTAAGGAAGCCACGGCGCAAGGCCGCGGCCCGTGCGGAAGGCCCCGCAGACGAAAACGCCCCGGTCATCGGACCAGGGCGTCGCGCGGGGTCGTATGGGAGCAGGTCGGGGGCGGCGGCCTCACAAGGACCGGCCCCGTACGAACGTGGGGCTGCGGGGTCCTTCGAGAGGGGCGTTGACGTCATCGACCAGGCTCATCGCCAAGCGGAAAACAGGCCGCTTGGAGTACCGACCCTACTCTTCCCTCCGAAGGTCGGCAAGGGTGACGGGGTCGGGTTGTGAGCTGTGTCGTGAAGATCGCGACGAGCGGAAGGCGGCCACGGCCGCGCTTCCGCTTTTTTACCTCAAGTAATTGATTTACCTGAATTTACTTGGACTGAACAACCAGCTCGGTGCGATCGGCCTTGCCGGCCTTGCCCGTCACCTGGACCTGGCCCTGAGGCCAGCCGCCGGCGACGAGCGCGTCGCGTACCGCTTCGGCGCGGCGCTGCGCCAGCTTGGCGTCGGCGGCCGTGACGTCGACCTTGACGCCCGGCGAGGACGAGGCCTGCGCGTAGGCGGCAACGGTCTTCACCGTCGTCTGGGCGCCGCTGCCGAGGCTGGCCTTGCCGGCGCCAAAGCTCGCCTTGTCGAGTGCGAAAACTTCGCCACGGCTGTCGCGCTTGGCCGCCGGCAGTTTGCCGCCGGTGACCAGTTCCGCTTCCTCGCGGGCCAGCTTGGCCTGGCGGTCGCGGGCGGCGTTCAGGCGCGCGGTCTGCGCGCCCGCGACGCCCTTCAGCGCGCTTTCGACGTCCTGCATCGCCACCGCATCGGCCTCGCTCTGCTGGCGCAGGCGCTCGGCTTCCTCGGCCTGCATCTGGGCCTGCAGACGCAGGCGTTCGCTCTCGGCGCGGGCGTTGGCGGCGTCGCGGCGGCTGGCTTCGACCAGCAGCTCGGAGCGCTCGCGATCGAGCTGGTCGATCTGGCGCTGCATCGCCTGCGTACGCGCGGCGGACTCGGCGATCGCGACGCGCCGCTCGGCCACGTAGAGCGCGCCGGGGCGGTCGCGCTTGGCGGCCTGGTCGAGGGTGCTGACCGCTTGGCGCGCCTGGAGGCGCTCGTAGGCGGCGAAGGTGTTGAGCGTGGAATCGGCATCCAGCGCCGTCAGGCGCTGCGACAGCCGGGCTGCGTCGGGGTTGTCGGCGGCCACGGCGGGCGCGGTGGCGAAGCACGCAGCCAGCGCGACCGCGAGGATCATCGGGCGGAAGGTCACGGCTGGGCCTCCTGGAGGCGGCTGCGCAGCTGCGTGACTTCGTCGCGGCGCTGGTTGAGTTCGCCCGTAGCCAGCGCCTCGCGGCTCCTGGCATAGGCGAGGTCGGCGTCGGCGGCCGCAGCCAGCGAGAGGCGGCGGGCCTCGTCCTGGTCGCCGGCACTCATCGCGGACTGGGCCTGGGAGAGTTCGGTCCGGGCGGTGCCCAGTTCCTGCGGCGCGTACTGGTCGGCATCGGCGTCCTCGGCGCGGGTCACGGCCTGGCGGGCCGTGGCCAGCTCACTGGTCGGCGGGGGCAGCGACGCGCACGAGCAGAGTGCGGAAGCGAGAACTGCAGCCAGCAGCGGAAATCGGATTTGTGCGAAGCTTGGACGCATTGGGGAGGCCGTGCCTGTGATTGACGCCCGGCCATTGTCGTAAAGCCGAAGCCACGCTTGCAACGGGAAGGGTTGCCGGGGTGAAGGCGCAAGAATAGGG
>Ga0102589_1000735_pt1 | contig 56229 bp, 75 predicted proteins | sample AraplaMF_Col_mLB_FD_76858 | JGI IMG/M metagenome (GOLD analysis project Ga0102589, IMG submission 76858) | Arabidopsis root microbial communities from the University of North Carolina, USA - plate scrape MF_Col_mLB | ecosystem: Host-associated > Plants > Roots > Endosphere | place: USA...
AGCCCCCCTCAAGATGAGATTTCCCAATTAGTAAGACCCCTTGAAGACGACGAGGTAGATAGGTTGGAGGTGGAAGCACAGCAATGTGTGGAGCTGACCAATACTAATCGGTCGAGGGCTTATCCTATTTGATTCAAAGCACGACACTTTCGCATTCAGTTTTCAAGGTTCAAACCTTGTAATTGTATCATGAATCGCGTATAATACGGTGGACAAGCGTATTACGCACCTTAACGAATTGGAGAGATACCCAAGAGGCCGAAGGGGACGCTTTGCTAAAGCGTTAGGGTGTAACAGCCGCGAGGGTTCGAATCCCTCTCTCTCCGCCAGTTATATTCTGGTGATACAATTGATGATAATATGGCGGTGTAGCTCAGCTGGCTAGAGCGTACGGTTCATACCCGTGAGGTCGTGGGTTCGACTCCCTCCGCCGCTACCATATTACCTTTCTTACAACAACATGGACGCTTAGCTCAGCTGGGAGAGCATCTGCCTTACAAGCAGAGGGTCGGCGGTTCGATCCCGTCAGCGTCCACCATAATATGCCGGTGTAGCTCAGTTGGTAGAGCGGCTGACTTGTAATCAGTAGGTCGAGGGTTCGACTCCTTTCGCCGGCACCATTGTTACCTTATTGGGGATTAGCCAAGCGGTAAGGCAACGGACTTTGACTCCGTCACGCATAGGTTCGAATCCTATATCCCCAGCCATTGTAAGAGCCATTAGCTCAGTTGGTAGAGCACCTGACTTTTAATCAGGGTGTCGAAGGTTCGAGTCCTTCATGGCTCACCAGTTAAATATGTGCGCGTATGGCGGAATTGGCAGACGCACTAGACTTAGGATCTAGCGCCTTTGGCGTGGGGGTTCAAGTCCCTCTACGCGCACCATATCATTAAACCCTTGTCGGACAAGGGTTTTTTGCTGTTTATAGGGAAGTGAGGAGCATTATACTCCCCACCCATGCTAACAGCCTTGCTAACGGAGAACTAATTATCCACAGGTACGAGGTCTTCTTTTGATGAATTTATTGCTTCTGAATATTTGGCCATGAGGTTCTTTTTCTTTTCTTCTCTCATGTGAGTATAGATGTCTCCAGTGATTGCTACACTGGAATGACCCAATATTTCTTGGATGTCTTTCAGGTCGAAGCCAAGCTCCCACAAGTTAGTTGCAAATGAATGCCGTAAGTCATGAAATCGAATGTATGGCAATCCACTCTTTTTGATTATCTTTTCGTAATCATGGCGTAATTGAGCTGGACGTATTGGCTCTCCGTCTGAGTGGCAATTAATCAAGCCCCATTGTTTCTGATACGCTTCGTTCTTTTGTGCGTTGGTATGATTCTGCTCGATTTTCTCTTTCAGCGTTTCAAGTATAAGCCTATCCATGATAGGTGTGCGCCTTTCGGATTTCTTTGTTTTTGGTTCCTGGATGATGAAGCCGAATTCTGTATGGTACGTGAGTGACTGCGAAACCTCGATGTATGTCCTTTCATAAGAAAAGTCGCTCTCTTGGATGCCTAGAACCTCTCCACGCCGAAGTCCCGTGTTTATGGCTGTTAGATATGCCGTGTAGAAGCGACTTTCAGATGCCGCCTTAAGAAATGTCTGGCACTGCTCCAGCGTCCACGTAAGACGTTCCTTTTTGGTCACACGCGGTGGATCAACCTTCTTCATAATATCAGTGGGAATAAGCTCCCATTTAAAGTGTGCCATTCTCATCGCTCTACGGAGTACGCGGAAAATACCATGAATATAAGAATCAGAGTATCCTTTTTTCTTCAATTCAGTAAGGAAGGTCTCGATTTTATCCGCACTTAAACTATTTAGTTTGATTTTCCCTAATACAGGAATCATACGTTTCCTAACGAGCTCTCGATTTGTAATATAGGTTGTTAATCGGTGCTTTACTTTGGAGTAGTTTTCTAACCAAAATTCAAGATATTGCTCAACCGTCATTTGTGAATCAGGCTTATACAAGCCTTTTTTGATTTCGAGTATCTTTTCGAGCTTGGCCAGCTCTGCTTCTTCTTCTGTTTTAAATCCGCCCTTAGACTTCTGCTTTCTCTTCCCCGTTAGAGGATCAGGGGGAAGGTTAACGACATACGTCCAGGTGCTACCTCGTTGGTACACGTGTCCTTCCATTGGTGCTACTCCTTCCTATTAGGTAAATTGCAATATTTCTTCAACATCATCCATTAAAATAAGGAATTGTTCTATATCAGTACCGTGTCGTTCTGCAATTGAGGGAAGGTTAATCCCTATTTGTCCACTGCTCGTTCCTAAGATTAAGTCTGAGAGCAGCACAGATACGCACAACATATCCCCATAATCCTCAGGCTCCAGCCGTTCGAATGGCCCATCCACTGGTATAAAGAGCGTATTTGACCAATCAAGCTCGTTTGCTGCAGGTTTGACGACTAGCTGAAGAGGCCCCACCCTGTCCGTATAAAAATCGTAATAAGCGCTAATACGCAAGCTGTACACCTTCTTTCACTATTGATGAATTTTCCTGATCGGATACTGCAGCAAAGAATCTACCGGCATACACACGTCTTCGAATTTGTTCAAGGCGCCGCTGTGCCATATCAATCGGTACTTTGAACTCGTCAGCCAAGCATGCTGCAGCATCGCAACAGCGTTCTGGAAGAGTCATTACCTTAATCATCGAAATGGGCATAGCTGCGTACATCGTAAAGGCATCAGCTTCAGCCTCCTGCGCCTGAGTAAACTGCTCAGGCATTATGGTCTGATTGCCGGCATGCCGGAGTAAATGGCATAGCTCATGCAGGAACTCAACCCACTGTTCACGAGGAAGTAATCGTGAATCAATGTTCATTGAGTACATCCCAGGTCGCACTTCGAGCGCTTTGCTTCTCATTGGAGTGTAGTAAATCCAGATATTCAGACGGATTGCTATCTCCTCGATTGTGAGCTGATATGTATTACTGATATTGATCTTTTCATATAGTCTCTCTGTAAACTCTTCGATCCTGGTCATCTGATAATGTTCAATCATGATGTATGCCCCCAATATAGAATATATGTTCGCATTTAGAGTGAAAATAAAAGCCCCATCGGGCTTTTATAATTTTTTAATCTGTAACTGTATGTATTAATGCTCTCCCACGCTTTTCTTGGTGAATTATACCTTTATCGATCGCTAGTGAAAGGTATTCATGAGCTTCTCCAAGAAGCAAGCCAGCTTCATTTGATAATTCCTCGATCAATTTACCTTTGTTAATGCCAGGATTGGCAGATACCACTCTTGTAACAACGCTTAGAGCGTAATCTTGATAGGTAGGAAACTTATCAGCTTCTTCTTTTTTTGCAACTAGCCTGAGACGTGTATCTTCATATGATGCTATGCCAAATTCGATTACCTTATCACAGACTGTTATTGCTCCCTGCAGGTTGCCTTGCCGCTCATAAATCCCTGACAAAATATCAGCAGATGGCATTGTCTTTGGCAGTTTGAAACTGTAGTCAAGGATTTGATTATCGCTACCAAGCCCGTTAATTAATGATCGAGCAATGCGCTTAAGATCTTTCTTTATCCAGCCATCTTTAAAAGCAGTGTATAGTTCTATATCTTTCAAACAGTAGGATATACACTTTTCCAAAATATCATCACTTCTATTTTTGGAAGTAAAGTAAAATTCAATGAGTTGATTGTACGTGAAATGTAGATTTACTGGATCGTTCTGATATTTTTCCTCTAGTTTCAGTAATTTGACTTCTTCACCGACAGTATCTGAAACTGTACTTTCCGGTTGTAAATGGTCGACATCTGTATGTTCCTTATGCTCAATCCATTGTTCAATCTCCGAGTCATCTTTTTGCGAACCGACCCATAATTGTAATCTTATGAGTAATTCTTCTGCAGGTAGTTCAGATATTGGAACCAAACTCACAGATGATTCAGAGTTTTTAGATATTTTTTCAGTGGTTAAGTTCGTAGGTTTCTTCTTGAAAAAGTAATTAAGGATCTTCATAAGTTTCACTCCTACAGAAGAAGTTTTAAATATCTTCCATCCATCTGACAGCATAGAAATGATATCCACCTGAAACCAACATTGCAATTATTGCTAATACCACTGAAGCTCCAAGACTACCGAAAAGTTCTCCAATTAACCAACCAGCTACTCCACAACCTAAGGTCAATATAATTAATAGGAGACGTCGAAGAGCTTTATTTAATAACAAAATTATCGTACCTAATAAAACTCCTCCAAACATCCACCATGATGATGACAACAGTCCGCTCGCTACTGCTACAAGAAATATTTCACCGAATAAAAAATTTGCTCCACTTTCACTTTCTTTTGCCTGGGTAACTCCTTTTCTAACTTCTTCATGATTCATTAAAATCGCCACCCGTAAATTCTTTTCCCCATCGGTTGGGGGAGTTGCTGTTGCTGTAACTTAATGTGGTTTATTCGCCCTGACGATCGCCTAGTTTACGACCTTTCTCAGCATCCTTAATCATCTTCCAGAAATGTCGCAGCTCCTTTTTTCTTTCCTCAGGAGCTTCTAAGTATTCCTTAAAAAAGATGCCGTGTTCTGGATTGTTTATGAACTCTTCAAATTCAAGTTCATCGGAATCCTTCTCCTTTATCTGAGGAGAGGAATCATCTGTGCGGCCAAACAAATAATCCATAGAGACATTAAAAACTTCAGCTATTCGTTGCAAGGTATCAGTATCAGGTGATCTATTTCCGTTTTCATACCCGGAAATAGAAACCTTTGTTACGTTTATTTTTTTGCCCAACTCTTCTTGAGTCATCTTATTTTGAGTTCTCAACTGTTTTAATCGGGAAGGGAAAGTCATAAGAAACACCTTCTTTTTGAGGTACTTTACCTTTAAGTATAAGTTAACAGTTAGTTAACGTAAATAAAGTTAACTAAATAGGAACATTTTTATTGACAGTTAACCAATAGTTAATTATTATATAGTTAACAACAGGTTAACACCTAATTCCAGCAAAGTGAGGTGATGAAATGATCAGGGCTAAACTTAAGGATATCCGTGAGAGTTCAGGAAAAACGAATCAAGAGGTAGCGGATTCGATAGGCATCACCAAATCATATTATTGGCAAATTGAGAATGGTAAACGTGGCCTTTATTATGACATGGCTGTAAAAATAGCAGCTGTCTTTGGATTAACACCCGATGATATTTTTTTGCCTGATGAGTTAACTAAATCGGAACATGAGGGTCGGGAGGTCGGTTAATTGGAACATCAACTTTGCGAAGTTAAGGCAGTGCGCGAGACGTTCGACGCAGCCGAAGTAAATCGACTCTTGGCTGCCGGCTGGATACTCGATGCGCGCTTTCACAACGAGAGAAAGACGCGATACGTGCTAATTAAATTTTAAATAAGGAGGAGGATGTAATTGGCTAAGATGCTCGAAATGCCTACAACACTTGCACAAGCACTTCGCTTAGCCGCTGATTTAGCCGAGCAGAATGAGGAGTTACGGCAGCAACTTAAGAAATTGGAATCGAGTCGTTACCCTGATGTACTGCTTTCGAAGCACATCCTTGAATTGATGGGGTGGTCGAAAGCAACGCTTTCTCAAGCTGCTAAGGATCCAACGTTTCCTCATCTGGATGCGGCAAGAAAGAAAGGAGACGCCATTCGATGTTTAAAGTGGGATTTCTTCGATTGGTTAAAAGCTCGGTCACGGAGGGAAGCACAATGAGATTCCGCTGGCTTAGAAAGTCGTCCCGAGCGGCCTGCATAACGATGACGGTTGCTCGGGTGAAGATTCAAGGAATGGATATCGAAGCGGCATTAAATTTCACATTACATAAGGGACATGCAAAGAATCCTGAAGCGATTTCGAAAAGGGAATGGCGTTCGTTGATTCGTGATGTTAGTAAAGCTCTGCGGAAGATAGAAGAAAACCGCTGGTGCGGATCCAGCGCCAGCGGGTGAGGGGATGCGATGGGGAATTTCGTATGAGTCAATTCTATCGTAATCCCCTTTCCAAAAGCATCTCCTAAATTGGACAAAGGAGGTCATTAGAAGGTGGCAATTGGACAATTTGGCCCTGCACTTGAAGAAGCAATGAAAAGAGCAGGGGAAACACGGTTGAAAGTTGCTGAAGTTGCACATGTAGACAATTCGACGATTGGAAAGGTAATCAAGGGTTCACGTAAACCGGCAAAAGAAGTTATGAGCAGCACGGTGGAACATTACGATGATGGCCAACTTTACATTGCTGCAGCGTGTGAGGTCACCGGCGGAGCATTTGCTCCTTGGTTGAACAATGTTGATTTGCATAGGGCATGCGTCTTGCTCAAGAGTATTGAGGAAATTCAAGAAGTTCTTGCAGTATCCGGACAAGCCCCAATCAGTAAGACCAACGATCAACTCGACGAGTCAGAAAGGCAACAAGTTAAGCGATTGCTGATGGAGACAGTCGAGGCAATTACTGCACTGACCCATTTGGCAGCCGTCCTTTGTAAAGAGTATTCCTTCTCATGGCTCGCCACATGGAAAGAACATCGTGCAATTTTGAAAGCCAAAAAATACATGAAATGAGGGAGATGCATGGATAGAAAGATTCTTGTAGCACAAGCAATCGAAGCTGGAAAAGCAGCGAAGCACAATCTGAAGGTCATTCAGGAGAATCCAGAAAAGATACATTCGGGCAAGATGGAGAACGCTGAGGCATATCTGAACATGTTGATCCGCTTTTCGGAAGAAGAAATAGAAAACGCCCGGCAGGCAGGCCGGACGTCGTTGAGAACTCGGTTAAAGTGTCTCGTGCTGTCTATTGTAACCTCTGAAAAACAGAAACGCAAGGAGGGAGCAGCGTGACGGAAGAGGAGATCAAAGAATTTACTGCTGCACTTGCTGCTCGGTATGTGCAGGTGCAAGAAGAGTATTCGTGGAGATCTACGAGATTTTCTAGCCTAAACGTGGCTGACATGTCGAGGGAAGAAATAGATGTAGCTTATGTTCAGGCTGAGCGAGCATTTGCTAAATGGGTTTTGTTCACCGAAGTGATTGATTCGTTACCGCTGGATATCAAGCGAGCCTTTTACAAAGAGTATGAGCTTCTCAAATCTGAATAGATATGACAAAGCTTCGGCTTTGTCTCTCGGCGTCGGACAGTATTTTCTCTTACCTCTGTCTGGCGTCGAGAGATGTGGCTGAGTCGCATCAATACATATGAGAGCAGGTGATAGATTGAGACCTTGGATGCAAGAATTGCTTTGGGTACGAAGGGATGCTAACGGCGAGATAGTTCGTCTCTCCGAAAATCCACCCAAAGAAGGTGACTTCATTCCTACTGTACCGAGTGTCAAAAGAGTAACGAAAAGCAAGTCAAAAAAGAAGAAATGACCCGCAGCCACGGGTCATTTCAAAACTTGATAATTAACTTTCCTGTATGGTAGCACGCCAAACTGAAATACACAAGGAGGTTTTGGAATGCCGAAAGTAGCATGCGACATTGAGAATCCAGTTATTTTGCCGATCTCATATCCTTGTGCGAGAACAAAATTATGTTCATGTGGATGCAAAGCTGAAATCACTCTTGGTTGTGAGAACTACATCATTATTGATGATTGGATTTTTGCAGAGGACAGCTGTGTTACGGATTTTTTTATTAATGAATGCGGAGGGCAGCGAGTCTATGCGTGACATTGCTCTTTGCGAGTGTGGGGCATGTGAATATTGCAAAGATATTGAGCAGATATACGGTCAGTTGGAGACGGAGAATGAATACATCATAGCGATTGAGGAGGGAGCTACTCATGGCAATGAGTGTAGCAGCAGTAACAAAAGGAATTGATCGCTCAGAGTGGTTAAAGCTTCGCAAAAAGGGGATCGGTGGTTCTGATGCTTCTGCTGTAGCGGGTTTAAATCGATACAAATCCCCAGTGTCTGTTTTCATGGAGAAGACGGGGAGATACGAACCCGAGGAACCTGGTGAACCAGCATATTGGGGAAATCAACTTGAGGATTTGGTCGCAAGGGAGTTTACAAATCGGACAGGCATGCGTGTACAACGGAGCCACAAAATGTACAGACATCCGCAATATCCATTTATGTTAGGTAACGTTGACCGTCTTATCTTAGATAAAGAGCGGGGCCGTGGGATCTTGGAATGTAAGACAGCCAGTGCATACAAACTTGAAGAATGGGATGGCGACCGGGTGCCGGATGAGTATGCAATTCAACTCCAGCACTATATGGCGGTTTTAGGTTTGGATTATGGTTATTTCGCTGTCCTGATTGGTGGGAATCGTTTTGAATATCGATTTGTCGAACGAAATCAATCGATAATCGACTCTTTGATTAAACTTGAAAGCCAATTTTGGAATGAGCACGTTCTTAAAGAAATTGCGCCGCCAATCGACGGCAGCCAAGCATCGATTGATCTTATGAACAGCCTCTACCCACAATCGAAGCCAGCTAGTGAAATTGAGCTGACTTCCGAGCAATGGGAGCTCCTCAAGGCACTTAAGGCGGCCAAAGAAGAAGCTAGTTCGGCGGATGAGAGAGTTAAAACACTCGAAAATAAATTGAAATCCATAATTCAGGATAATGAAGTTGCATTGTTCAAAGGCGAACCAGTTTTGACTTGGAAATCGAGCGAAAGAACACGGCTCGATACTAAGAGACTTAAACATAACTTGCCTGACATGTACGAAGAATACACTGTCACCACGTCTTCAAGACGTTTCTTGGTGAAGTAAGGAGGCATTATGGCAACAAAAAATGCATTAGAGAACAAATTAAAAGAGCGTGCCGAGGGGAAAGTCACTCCTGGTGTTCAGGGAACGAACATTAAATCTCTTCTAAATTCACCCGCAATTAAAAAGCGTTTTGAAGAACTTATGGATAAACGTGCACCGCAGTATATGACGTCAATCATTAATTTATATAATTCGGATTCAATGCTGCAGAAAGCGGAACCTATGAGCGTCATTTCGTCGTGTATTGTCGCTGCCACATTGGATTTACCGGTTGATAAAAACCTTGGATACGCCTGGATTGTTCCTTATTCCGGGAAAGCTCAATTTCAATTGGGCTATAAAGGGTACATTCAGTTAGCGCTTAGAACGGGGCGGTATAAAGCAATCAATGTAATTGAAGTATGTGAGGGTGAATTAAAAAAATGGAACCCCCTCACTGAGGAATTAGACATTGATTTTGAGAAAAGAAAATCAGATGCAGTGATAGGCTATGCCGGCTATTTCGAATTGATCAATGGGTTCCGGAAGTCAGTCTATTGGACACGTGATCAAATAGAGTCACATCGTAAGAAGTTCTCCAAGTCGGACTTTGGCTGGAAGAAAGATTATGATGCAATGGCCAAAAAAACTGTAATCAGGAACATGCTTTCAAAATGGGGGATTCTCTCCATTGAGATGCAGGATGCATACAACAAAGAATCTGAATCAACCGAGATCACGGGTGATGATGGAAATAAGAATCCAATCGATCTGACTCCTGAAGATTATAACGTCAATGGATCTGAGGAAGAACAGGATGGCTCCCAAGACTCCCAAGATGAGCTGGAATTTGAATAGTCGCTATGGATACCTTGAGTGAAAAGTCACTTCTGAAAAGCATGATTGGCAACCGGATTTGGTGTCTCAAAGACACTGATCCGGAAGCCTTCAAGCGGGAGGTACGGATCTACTTTGAACGGGGATATCCTGACTGGACAGTCGTCCGTGCAAAGTACCCATTCATCTATCTCAGGGATGATAGGAGGAGCTTGAATTGAGTGTGGTTCAGATGGATTTGTTTTCAGATTTTGAAAGGGAGCCGCATTTGAACGGAATGTACTACGAACGAAGCACGGATCGATTTGTATCGTTCGTGCTGGGCCGAAGGCATTATGAAATATCGGCTAAGGAATGTAAATGGGATAAGGCATGGCAAATGAAAACGAAGCAGGAGCGGGCTATTTAACTTCTCCTAGCAGGGGGTGAGAGTCGGTGGATTCCAGCGTAAATCCCCAACCAGACGACCCACATATTCGAATTTCGCATGAAATACACCGAGAGATAATCCGTCGAAAGTTTAACCAGCGTCAGTATGATGTTTTAAATCTCGTAATGACTCTGAGCTGGGGGTGCGGGAAGTCATCGGCGAACATACCTCAATTAAAGGACTTCGGAGTATGTGGTGTTGGGAGTAATCACATTAGACACACACTTGAATCATTAGTTGAAAGCAATGTGGTTTTTTGGGAAGAGAGTTTGAATCTTTTCCAAATCAATAAGCATTATGACCAGTGGACAATCGATCCAGTTAGGACATTTGATTCCAAAAGAATGAAAGAATTAATCAAGTTAAATATCGAAAATCGATCTCCGAATTTGGCGAAAAAAGTTCCCGAAAAGGGAAATGACTTCCCGAATCGGGAAACGAAAATTGATTCCCAAAAAGGGAACTTAGTTCCCGAATCAGGAAATGAGTTCCCAAAAAGGGAAACGACCATTTCCCAAATCGGGAAGTTCCCATTTCCCAAATCGGGAAACGAAAAACGCGATTTTCCGCGTAGTATCAAGGCTTACGGGGCGTCGAAAGCAATTATTAAAACAATAATTAAAAGTAGTAGTAATAAAGATACTTCTACTGAACTAGATACAGAGATATCCGGCAACGGCAACAATCCTGAATTTACGTTCGGATACATATACCGTGCCTACGAAAATAATTTCACCGACAAGGGGAATGTCACTCAGTTCGAAGTCGAAGAGCTTGGATATCTTTTCGACGATTACGGGGGTGAGTGGTTGCTAAAGGCAATGCGTGAGGCTGCCAGACATAAGAAAATGACACTGGCTTACGTCAGGGGCATCCTTGAAGGCTACAAAAAAAGGGGTGGGCCACAAGCGAACCTGCATAGCATAGAGCAGTCAGAGACAGTGGTTCAGGACGACGATCCTATCACAATTTTGATGAGAAAGGCAGATGAGAAGAGACTTGCTGAATACGGAGCTTCTTGAAGCAGAAATTCTCGGAGCATTCTTCCTGGATCCCTCACTTGTTGGGGAAGTCGCTGTAACCATACAACCAGAGGTATTCGCTCAGCCGCAGCACCGTAATTTGCTGAAAATGATTCAGGAATTGTATAGACGGCAGCAGGAGCTATCCTTAACCACAATCGCGACGGTATTTGAGAAACATATTGGTAAAGTGGGCGGGATCTCCTACATTTCGCATCTTATCAGCTCCACATCAACTACAGCAAAGCTTGAGGAAAATGTTCGCCAACTCATAGAATCAGACGCTCGTCGTAAAGCAATGGCACTGACCAAAGAGTACTATGCTAGATTTGCAGATCCAGCTGCAGGTGGTTTTGAAGAGATACTGGACGAGTTTGAACAACGTACGTTGGATATTCGCCCTAAGGCCCTGCAAGTGGATACGACTGTTGATGACATTATCGGATGGTATGAAGACCTTGTTCTCAAATCACAAGATCCAACACGAGCACTCGGCATTATGACCGGATGGGAAGCACTTGATCGGATGACGCTTGGATTTCAAAGAACGAATCTCATCGTGGTTGGAGCACGGACTAGCATGGGGAAGTCAGCTTTTGCAAATGAGATAAAAATGCGTGCAACAAGGCGAGGGCACAAAGTAGCTGATTTTAGCCTGGAGATGTCAAAAGGGCAAATATATAACCGAATGATTGCCAACATGTGCAACATACCACTACAAGCCTTACGTTCGGGTAATTTAACCCCTCAACAGCTTGAAAAGATATCTTCGAAGATGGATATGCTTCGAAGAATGCACATTGATGATAGTCGTGGTGTTACTGCCGAATACATCTGCTCGGAAATGCGGCGTATGAAACGCCAAGATGGACTTGATCTCGTTGTTGTCGACTATTTGCAAGAGGTAGTTGAGCCAGCTGAGCGGAACGATAATAGCGGCTCAGGGCTACACAGGGTATGCCAGAAGTTACGGAAAGCTGCTAAAGACTGCGACTGTGCTCTTATTGGGCTCTCTCAAGTTAAACAAAGCGTGGAAGAGCGTCAGAACAAGCGGCCACTAATATCTGATCTATCTGGTAGTGCAGCAATAAGCGCTGTAGCAGATGACATCATTCTTCTTTATCGGGATGAATATTACAATCCGGACACTTCGGACAAGGGTGTTCTCGAAGTAAATCTATCGAAACAAAGAAATGGCCCAACTGGACTTGTAAAAATGCAGTTCAATAAAGATTTTCAACAGATTGCATAGGAGGGGGAACTATGGCCGAGGGAACTTGGAATAGATGGAGTGTCTACGAGTACATGAAACAGCGCTTTGAACGGACATATGAAGTACCCTCTCTTCAGGAGCTTGAGAAAGAGTTTGTGTCTATCGGATCAGATGAAATTGAAGAGGGGATTCAAGAATTTGAATCGAGAGTATGTGGTGCGCATGTTTCGTAAGCCGCTCGACCCTTTTTATCAACAGAGCATGTACTACACAGTGATAGGAGAAGACGGGTATACGATCGGGGAAGTGTATGTGCTTGATCGCAGCATGCTCCCCAGTAGATCCAGGAACGGAGGGAGACAGGGTGATTCAATTTACAGTTTACGGCGAGCCAGCAGCCCAAGGACGACCTCGCGCCACACAAGTAGGTGGATTCATTCGGATGTATGATCCATCTAAATCGAGCGACTATAAGGACTATGTTCGCCTTGTAGCAGGGGAAAAGGCACCTGATGCCTTACTGGAAGGGCCAGTTGGAATGGTGCTTCATGTATATCGTTCGATTCCAAAGAGCTTCAGCAAAAAGAAGACTGTAGCAGCTGAAGCGGGGGAAATTCGTCCTACATCGAAGCCAGATGCAGACAACTATCTCAAAGGGGTAAAGGACGCCCTAAAAGGCGTCATCTGGAGAGATGACAGCCAAGTGGTAGAGGTGCTTGTTACCAAGCGTTATAGTGTTCGCCCTCGCATTGAGGTCAAAATAAAAGACTTATCCCAAAAATAAAAATGAGAGGACAGTGAATATAATGCAAGATTTCGCTAGATTGGATGCTACTTTAGGGAAAATGACGATTGTTGATGAAACTACAGCCAAAATCGAAATGACTTTTTCGGTGAAGGACGCTCAAAAGAATTTTATGTTTTTGACCGGAAAGCAAAAGCAGAAAGTGATTGTGGCGCTTGGCGATCCGCAAATGGTTATGCATTTCAGTGAAGAAGAGATGCTGCGACCTTTCAGCGGTAGATATTTCACGGCAGATCAGTCAGGAGTAGTCACGAACGTTCAGCGAAATGATGATGAGAACGACGAGAACCAAGGTGATTTATTCAATCCTATCGAACCTGAGGCAGAGGATGGATCTGGGGGAGAAATGAAGGAGGATGCATCGACTGCAGATGATGCTGGTGACGAGGGTGATCAGGATGTCGCAAGTGATACTACGGATGCGAATGAATTGATTCAAGCGGATTCCTCAACTGATGATCCAACAGATCCTGATACGCCTGAATGGATGCGAGAAGGTGATGACACAGAGGTTAGTTTCGAATCTGAACAATCAGAGGAAGCTCAAACTGGAATGGCAGAAGAAGATGGTGAGCAGCACGAAGTAACGACAGAAAGCCAGGATGAAGAAGGTTCTAAGGAGGGTACATCCTCTGAAGTTGGCAAAGAGGAGCTAGAACAGTTTATCCTGCAGCATCGCCCAGCATATGATGACCTTCCGATTGACTTCCCTGCGCTGCTTGAGAAACGGCTGCAAGAGAATAAGACCTGGCGCGAGATTGCAAATGAAGCGGGCATGACAAGTGGACAGCTTAGTTCTCGTTGGAGCGCATATAAGAAGCGTGTAGCAGAGCAAATGAAAGACGGAGGAGCGGCTTAAGGCGTTCCAACAATCCAAAGGTTTGAAGGCGTTTGGCGGCCCTTTGCGGCCGTCAAACAGAACATATGTGCGGGTGAGGCTGTGACTCAAAGAGAAATCAAAATCGTGATTGAAAGAATATTTGAAGCATATAGGAGTTTCAGTTTTTTGAATCGACTTAACTTGCCGGCAGTTCCAAAGGAAGCGCAGATTTGTAAAACAATTGACGATGTAGTCGAGCACTTGGATCCAATAGAAAGATGCATAATACATGAACGCTATATGAAAAGGACGAGGGTATCGGATTTGGAGGTTTATTCTCAAATAATCAACCCACCTATAAGTGCAGTGACTTTTTCAGATATTAGACAGTCAGCGTTTGAAAAACTTCTGATGGCATTTAAGCAATTGGGGCTAATCCAGTGATGGAGTAACTAAAACGGAAACCGTTATGGAAATGTGGAGGGAGGATTTATGAACAAAGTAAGATTCAAGCTTTTCATTGCAATCATCACCACGGGAACTATAGCAATATCGATGTCTTTGTTTACATACTGGATGATTGCGGTGTATGTACTCAACGTGTAGTGAAGAGGGATGCAAATTTTTTATGTTTATATATATTTTACTTCAAAGCCCCGTTGCAGAGGAATTCGCATTTTCCTCAGCAACAGGGCCATTATGAACCATTATTTGTTTTACGACCAAAATGAAGTTCTACAGTAATTACTTTTTTGATCATATCAACTACAAATTTAAGTTTCAAAATGACCACCTCCTCTCTTTCGAAAATAAGAGATGGTGCACAGTTTCTATTTTAACATCTGTCTCATCAATTTTATAGATTAAAAAATGTTAGGAGGTACATCGGATGAATAGCGCGGTCGATTACAAAAGGGTCGATTCATATTTTCTGACTGAAGAGCAGCTGCAAGCAGAGCGTCAACGACTCGAGGCATTAAAACCTCGAGACTATAAAGGACAGACAGTGGTTACCGCCTCACAAAAGTTGGGCAATGGGAAATATGCCCGAAAGGGTGGGGAGTGGTAGGTGGTCGACATAAGTAAATAATAAAACGCCCTCCGCTGTTCCTTGGCCAGGTTGCGGGGGCGTTTATCACAAGCCATAACCAATATACCATAACGAGGGGATTGAGGGGAATGGCGATGGCGTGGGGACAATGTGAGCTGTTTCCAAAAGCAACTCAAGAGGAAGTCGAACGCACTAAGTTCCTTCTCGAAAAATATACAGATATGATCATGCTGATGCGTGATTATGAGCAGTTTGAGAAGGAGCTGGCGCAGGTGGCCATCGATGGGGAGGCTGCTCGCCAGATAGATGAAGATGACTTGCATGCAGATAAAACGGCAAATGCCGTAATTCTTAATGAAAAGCAGAAATGGGTGTACAAGCAGTATAAATTTTATACTGATATGCTAGCGCGTGGATTCAGACTGATACGTGATGAAGAAGTTAAGAAGGCAATAGACTACAGATATTTTCAAGGATTTAGTCGAAAAGAGACAATACTGTTTTTTAGACATGGATTGAGTAACAGCACGATTGATCGACGTTTGGAAGATGGAATCGAATCGATAGCAAACACAATAAAGTTAATTGGATTCTTTGAAAGGAGGGCAGAGTATTAGGGCGGTAAATTTGATTAATACGAACTTCACTTGACAAAATACATATAAAATTGTAATTTGGTTATATAAAATGAGGTTCGGGAGGCGGTTTGTGTGCTAGATATCTTTTCCATGATTCCTAAGGAAGTGAATAAAAGTTTTGTTGAGTCTATATACTATAGTTTAGCAGAATATAAAGAGGACAAAAAGAAAACAGTAACAAACAATGGTACTCCTCATAGAGCCAGAGATTACATAAACACGGGACTTTCTGAAATTGCAGAGTTACACGGATTTACATGGGATCTAAGAAAAGTTGGATTTTTCGAATATATATTCCTTCATCATACATCGACAAATACCGTATATCTATTTATAAGTGAGAACTCAATCGCAAAACTAAGAAGAGAATTATCTGATCGTAAGAGGCATCAGAAAAAAGATCATTATCTTGAAGGTTGGGCATTTTCAAATGATTCGTGGAGTTCTGAATCTGTAAGGTATCAATCTGGGGCGACAGTAATGAATTTTGAAGACGCTGATATTTCTTACGTATCTGAAAAGTATGCAACACTACGTGACTTAAACACTGAATTAACATTAAACAAAACAGTAGAATTATGTGTTTTTGTTACTTTCAGAACAAAAAAATATGAGCTGGTCGAAGTAAGGGCTGTAATTCCTTCATCAACACTAGATGCTGAATATTTATTTACTGAAAATTGGAATGAATGGATTCCTGTTTCATATGAAAACAGTGAGAATGATGACAATGTTCTTGTAGATGAAGATGACTTTGAATTAGAGCTACAAAGTGGAATCTTAGATGATGATTACGACTATGACTTGGATATAGATGATGATTCTTGGTCAGAATCTGAAAGTTAGTCTTAGGGTGATTCAAACAAGGAGAGAATAAATATGAGCACTAAAAAATTTAATCCAAACAGGCTGAAATCTGCGCGTTTATTTGAGGGCTTCACTATAGAGAAATTAGCCCAATCTATTGGTGTTAGTAAACAAGCGGTTTCTTTGTTTGAAAAAGGAGAGACAACGCCAAAATTAGAAACTCTGATGAGGATAATAAATGTTCTACAATTCCCTAAGGAGTTTTTTTTCAGTGATGATGATGATACTTTAGAAGTAGGAAATGTATATTTCAGATCTCAACTGACGACAAACAGAATGGCTAAATCCTCACAGGAAGAGAAAATAAAGGTCATACTAAAATGCCATTATCACCTTGATAAATACGTTAAGTTCCCCAGATTAAACCTACCCGTTTTGGAAGAAAACGATTGGGATAATTTGAGTGCTGACGAAATAGAACTTATTAGCATGAGAGTACGGGAGTTTTGGGGGTTAGGTTTAGAGCCAATCCCCAATTTAGTTAATGTTTTGGAGAAAAACGGAATAATTGTAGTTGCTCTAGATACTAATGATGAAAAAATTGATGCATATTCTAAAAGGGTCGTTTTTAATGGGCAGGAAAAATACTGTGTTGTATTAGATGAATCTAAAAAGTCAGCTGCTAGAAGGCAATTTAATGCTGCTCATGAATTGGGACACATATTAATACATGAAGCAATGGGAATAGAAGTATCTGAATTAACTAAGGAACAATATCGAGTAATGGAAGAACAGGCTAATTTATTTGCAGCATCATTTTTGTTACCAAGAGAGGCATTTCTTAATGACCTTATATATCCGATTGATCTAAATGCTTATATCGAGTTGAAGAAGAAATGGAAAGTGTCAATTGCTGCCATGATTGTTAGAGCCTATAAGTTAGGAGCTATCAATCAAAATCAATATCAATATTTAATGCGAAAAATGAGTGCTAAAGGGTACCGTACCAAAGAGCCTTTAGACAATGTGCTTCATATGAGCAAGCCAATTTTATTCCAGAAAGCAATTGATTTAATTATTACTAATAATGTACTCACCCCTAATACACTTTTGAAAAAATTTACTTTATTCAATACAAAAGCTGAAGCTATTCTGGGTCTGAAAGCTGATTCCCTGCTTGAAAAGAAAAGTGATGATAATTTGTTTGATCTAAGTTTTAAACAAATTCGGTAACTGTATAAAAGTTGAAGAAAACATGGGACATTTCGGGATATCCTGATGACCACATGACGAAAATACCATGGTAGTATGTAAACATGAAATTGCAGGCGAGAGTGACACGCACGGCTGCATATTGGCAGCATTCGAACCGTGGCGTACTTCTTCTCTAATGCTAAGAGGGGGACAAACCAACAACGGCTTGTCCCTTTTACTCATTACTTCTTATTAGTAGCGTTTACAATTGCTGTCTTGTAGTTCAGCCAGTGCACCAGTACAACACAAACTGAAGGAATGGTGTTGGCACAAATAATTCCTAAGAGTGTATACATTGTCGCTTTCCCCCTTTCGTCCTTACACACTAGAAGTCGGGTCAAATGATTAAAAAATTGCGAACCGATTACCAATGTGTCTTTTCGACCTCAAATATAGAGGGCTGTTCATCCTTGTGACAGGCTATATGAAAAAAGGGAGTAATTTTTTATGTGCTTAAGCATTAAGGGCTTTAAACGGAGTTTTTGAGAGAATATCATTTTGACGTGGAAAACGAGGCGTTTGTAAAATGGTCTTGTTCCCTCTCTAGTTACAAAGTACGTAAAGATTTTAAGCAAAGAGCGAAGCAATTTTGCGGCGGCCGTTTGCGGACGCAATTGCTCGAACAGCACTTTTTGATTGAATTAACTTTATAAATAAACCGAAGTCGCTCATTATTGGGCGGCTTTTTTTGTTGGAGGAATGCGCTGTGAAGATGAAAAAGAAGCGATTTAGAGATCCGCCGAAGCAGCCAGCCCGTTGCAAAGGATGTGTATGGGGCGACTGGACAGGAACGATACAGTTTTGTTCTCGACTCAGATGTTATAAAGATATAAAATCTCCCTAGAAAATCAATTCGAGGAGATTAGGTCTATGATATTAAAACGGGATTATTTGACACCAGAAGAGACGTTACAGATCGGAGAGGAAACAATCGATGCTATCCTTGATAAGGCTTGCTTTGATTATAAGGTCGACGATCGTTTCTTCTTCAAAGACCAGCTCAACGAAATTTACACAATCGAGGGATTTGATTCGGCAGGGGATTATTGTCTATACGATGACGGGAAGATCGCTCCTGATGATAAGATTTACCCAATCTTTAGCACAGGTATGTTAATTGAACTTTTAGCTGACCTCCACGCATTTAGTTTGAACTCATTTGGACATGGTTGGATATTGTTGTGGAATAATGAGATAGCTATCGAGAGCAAAGAAGAAGAGCAATTGCATGTTTTCTTGTGGAGGGCATTAGCTGAAATCGTTCAATCAGGAAAATATGTATGGTAGTCTTTTAACCTCAAATTGAACGAAAAACTTCGTAAAAGTAAGTCGAAAGTTGTAGGAGGAAATGCCTTCCTTGTGCCGAAATATGAAGTAGGATAGGGGAGGTATTCATATTGAAGGAGTTCTTTGAGAAACACGTTACTAAGAAAGATTTAATTTATGTAATGCTATTAATAATCACTCTGCTTATCATTTCTCTGCTAAGGGGTCAATTGAATTCGAGTGAAGTGGTTAACGTTATTTCAATTGGGGCTGGTTTGACATCGATATTCTTAGCCATGGCTGCAATAGTTTATTCGTTTATTCAGTCAAGTGAAGCATCAAGACAAAACCATTCCGTGCAGGAAACTTTGAATAAAATCACAGATAAAGTCGAAGAAGCTGTTCTAATAAAACAGGAGATTCTGTCATTTAAAGAGGATAGCCAGCAAAATAGCAATAATCTTGGGAAGCAGATTGAAGAACTAGCAAGGCAATTTGAGATAATATTTACCTTATCAAAATCTAAAGAAGTATCTCCGGCTGAAATTGTGAAAAATATCAACGAACATGAAGAAACGGTGAAAGACAAATTAAAGGAATTACAGGACAAAGTATATAAGCTAGAGGATTCATTTGAAGTAGATTTAGTGAACTATATTAATTTTTATGTTGAAGATCAAGAGATATTTAACAGTACGGATTTCATTGAGTATCATAAAAATAAGAATGGTATGGGGTTCCATTATACTAAATTGAAAAAGGTTATTAAAAAGCTAATAAGTATGGGGATGTTAGAGGAATGTAGAGATGGAGAAGGTAAATTTGGGTATAGAAAGATAGGGCGTTTTGAAGTCTTAGAAAGAATTTGAGGAGAGCACCCATTACGGGCTTTTTCTTTTCCCGTAAAAGGGGAATCCTTCCTAGTGTCGAAGAATGATTTAGGAGGGCAAGACGATGGAAGCAATCATAACTAAAATTTTAGGAGTAGCTAAATATACTACCAAGTTTTTTGTTATTTTGGCCGTAGGTTCGGGGCTATTATTGTTCTTACCGAAGGAGTTCATTGACAAACTAGGTGTGTTTAAATTTGTAACGGATAACAAGCAATATATTGGAATGACATTCCTTGTTTCTGGTGTTGTATCTATATCAAACACCATTACATTCATTTATAAAAAATTCACTACAAAAATTAGAATGAAGAATGTACATCGTTCGCGTGAGAAACGTCTACATTCCCTTAATCCTAGGGAGAAGATGATCTTATTGTACTACTTTGTTAATGGGACAAATACACAACTATTAGCTTTTAATGACGGGACAGTGAGGGAATTAGAAGGATATATGATAATACAAAGAACATCCCAAGTAAGCCAAGCTGGAATGAACTTTCCATATAATTTGAACCCATGGGCGAGAGAGTATCTTAATGAACATCCAGAACTGCTGGATATAGACGAGGAAGAAGCAGTTTTGATCAAGCGTGAATTAGAAAGGGATAGTTGGCCGTGGTGAAGTTATAAAATTAACTTAACACTAAGAATCAGCACCTGAATATATATGGGTGCTTTTTTGCTATAAAACAAAGAAATAAAGGAAATAAAGGCAGATTTAAGGGGAGCATGTTCTAGTGCTTCCGATTGCCGGAACATGAACAGAAAACGTCGTGGCGGTACCGTAGAATCGCTCTACGAGCGTGTTATGGATGCACATATAGGAAACCAACTCAACTCAAAAATATAGCACAGGAAAACTCTTTGTGCTATTCTAGTAAAAAACATGTGTGCCACCGGTATAGGTTCGATTCCTATGCTCTCCGGATTTTTAACTCATCTCACAACCAATTGGTTCCTAGGAAGCTTGGTTTCAGGGCTTATAGGAGCTGCTTTGGGTGACTGGTTCACTTCTTTGAAACAGAAAGGATTGATGTCGATGAGTACAATCATTATCTCGCTGTCCCTGGTGGCTTGCGGAGAGTTGGTGTAATGGTAGCACGGGTTTTCATAGCTAAGACCTAGGGGCAGCCCCAAAAAATCTTTAAGTCATCTCATGAGAGATGGCTTTTTTTATTGTAAATAGGGGGTATTAATCGTGGAAATAAGAGTATTACCGATAGATAAAATCAAAGCAGCAGCCTACAATCCTCGTGTCGACCTGCAGCCAGGCGATCCAGAATACGAAAAGCTGCGCCGCAGTATTGAGGAGTTCGGATACATTGACCCGATCGTCTGGAATGAGCGGACTGGAAATATGGTCGGCGGTCATCAGCGGTACAAGATCCTTGTCAACGAGCTGGGTCGCGAAGAGGTAGAGGTATCGGTCGTTGACCTAGACGAGACACAGGAGCGGCTTCTAAACCTTACACTGAACAAGGTAGAAGGTCGATGGGATGATGAAGCACTGGCACGCCTTCTTGAAGAGCTCCAAGCAGAAGCAGCAGACCTTGGACTTACGGGCTTTGATGCCGATGAAATAGAAAGCCTTATTGAAGAATTCACAGAGCCGCTAGAGGATCAGCTCGGCGACTTTGAGAATCGAGAACTGGATACGAATGAATTCGACGAATCCCAATTCGGGTGCAAATGCCCGCGTTGTGGATTCGTTTTTGATTCTGAGGGTGAGTAGATATGCCAGCATGGGATTGGAGTTTGAAAGATATTGATGCCGTAAATAAGCACGGGAGAACGGTGTTCAGCTGCTTCTCCTGCGGCGGCGGCTCGACGATGGGCTATAAGCTTGCAGGATACACGGTGCTGGGGAATGTGGAGATTGATCCCCAGATGATGCGGATTTATCGGCAGAATCATAATCCTAAGCATCCCTTTATGATGCCGATTCAGGATTTCAAGGCACTGCCCAATGATGAGCTGCCGGCGGAATTGTTCGACTTGGACATATTGGATGGTTCGCCGCCATGCAGCGTATTTTCCACCGCAGGTTCCAGAGAAAAGAAGTGGGGCGGTGAGTTTGCATTTCGAGAGGGGCAAGCCGTTCAGCGGCTGGATGATCTCTTTTTCGACTTTTTAGACGTAGCAGAAAAGCTTCAGCCTAAAGTCATTGTTGCTGAAAATGTCAAAGGGATGATCATAGGAAAGGCACGAGGCTATGTCAGCATGGTTCTGTCGCGTTTCCAAGAACTTGGTTACCGACCACAGTTGTTCCTTCTGAATTCGGCTACGATGGGCGTACCGCAGAAAAGGGAGCGGATCTTCTTTATTGCTTCGCGGAATGATATACCTTTCCCACGGTTGCAGCTCGAATTCAATGAGCCGCCAGTTCTTTATAGGGACATTCGTGACGGGGAAGGGGCACCTTTAAACCATAACACTAGGACGTTCCAACGGTGGCAGAAGCGACGTCCAAGGGATCTTAACATGGGTGATGTGACGGAGAGAGAAGAGGGCAAGAACAGTAATTTCAATACAATACTGGTCAAGGAGCAAAAGGTGCCGAATACAATTGCGAGCTCGTCTGTGTTCGTGCGGACTGATGCCCCACAACAGATTAGTGATTCGGACGTTATTCGGATTCAGACATTCCCACGGGACTATGATTTCATGGATGCGGATGTCCAATATGTCTGCGGCATGAGCGTCCCTCCATTGATGATGAAGGGGATTGCATCCGAGATCTACAAGCAATGGTTTAGTAAATAAAAAAGAGGGCGCATCAACGCCCTCTTACCCAGTCAGGTTCCCCCGACTGAGATAGTGGAAACCCGTGGCCACGGAAGCGAAAGCCACTATCTCGCCACCAATTTTAACGGAAAATTGAGGGGAACACAATGGGAACAGAATATGAACACGATGTATTGATGCAGCATGAGCTGGCCGTCATGGAAGGGATCTTGGAATCAAAGGAACAGTACCGCAAGATTGTTAAAGCGGGGATTGCTCGTTGGGTTAAGGACTTCCAAGACGGCCGAATTGAGATTAAGACAGTGGATGACTTAAAGAAGCTTATTGAAATAGATATTGAGTTGCAAAAAGACGAGCTCTGATTAGCTCGTCTTATCTCTTGTTTCAATACCCTGTCGCTTACCTTCAGGTAGTTTTTGAAACAAAACGTTTATTCTCTTTTTTCGGGAAATTCTTTCTTCGATTATGAAGTTAATTAATTCAAACAATTGCAGCGCTGTTTCTTGGTCGTCTCGGAGATCTAGTTCACCTGGATGTACTGATTCATTTCCAATCACGCGTACTATGTCTAAGGCTTGCTGGACTTCTACTGGTAATCCTTTGCTTACTAGGGAACCTATATCCTTATTAATGTCGTTACCTGACTCCCCTAGTTCTTTCATAAGTTTTTGAATGCAGAGTCTAAGTAAAGCAGCTGCTCCCCTTGGGGATCGGTTGACAATATCTCTTGCTTCATTGTAGTCACTAATTATCGATTCAGGTATATCGGGATGAGGCATTGGTGCATTTGTGGCTAATGGATGAATCATTTTCCCATTCAGCCAGTATGTTATTTCTCCGCAGTGATCACAGATACAGACTTTTAGAAAAAAGCTAACATCCCAATCTTTGGTTTTATCGTTAAAGTATTTCGTTGTACCCCAATGTTGCATTGCTTTAACGTCACAATAAGGGCAATAAAAGGATGAGACTTCAAATGCGGGAGGATAGTGTTCAGTACCCATAGAATCAACTTCCTTTTCATTTTTTTTGTAATGACAATATTCGTCATTATTTTTCCAAGTCCTTTAATATTTTTATGGAGGTGGGGTGATATGTAGTGGCTAGAGAGCGAAGTCCGCAGCGTGACGAAGCCATGAAGATGTGGCTGGACAGCAGCGGCAAAATGAAGCTGAAGGACATTGCTGCAGCTCTTGGACTCGGTGAGACGCAGATCCGAAAATGGAAGAGTGTAGACCGTTGGTCGGATGCTCTGAATAGTAACGTTACCAATGATTCGAATAGTAACGTTACCAAACGAAGGGGAGCGCCCAAAGGTAACAGGAACGCTGTGGGCAACAGCGGCGGCGCTCCGTTGGGAAATCAGAATGCCAAGGGAAACCGTGGCGGGACGGGCGGCCCATATCGAAATAAGAAAGCATTGAAGCATGGTATGTACGAGACGATTTTCATGGATGCCTTGGAACCAGATGAACAGGAACTGCTTAATCACATTGATACAACCCCACTTGTACAGCTTGAGGAACAGCTTCGCATGCTTACTCTTCAGGAACGACGCCATATGAAGCGGGTGAAACTTCTGGAGCAAGGCTTGAGTGACGAAGAGCGCAAGGTCAAAGAGGAGCTTATGCAGCGGAAGGACATGGTGCCTTACGTCAGCCCCAAGAGTGGGAAACAGATACAGGTTCCTGTCCAAACCGAAGGATTGAAGGTCACTGAGATTACGACTGTCGTTACATCAAAATTGGACAAGATCCTTAAGCAAGAAGAAGCACTAGTTAAGACGAGGGACAAGAAACTCCGTGTAATAAACTCGATTGCACACTTGAAGCAAGAGGAAGAGAAGCTGGCGATTGCCCGTGAACGTCTTGAACTGGATAAAATCAAAGCCTTGGGGTATGGCGAAGGGGAGGAGGACAACGATGATGAAGATGATGATGGGGATGATTTAGGATGGTAATTTCTCTAGCCAAAGAACACCGACGACGCATTAAGCGGAAGCTGAGGAATAGACCAGAGAAGCTGGAGGAACTGAAAGAGATCCTGTCCGATTTTGAGCAATTCTGTTTTCGAATGCTTAAGATCAAGAATAAATCTGGCGAAATTGTTCCGTTAATTCTCAACGATGCACAGCGACGTTACGCCTCAAAAGTGTTCGAGGATATTGTAGCAGGAAAGCCTGTTCGGATCATCATCCTGAAGGCACGTCAAATGGGGTTCTCTACGGTAACCGAGGCGATCATATATTATTTGACTTCGCTTCAGGAAGCCAAGAACGCCTTTATCGTTGCACAGTCTTCGGATGCTTCTAGCAACCTGTACGATATGTTCCAGCTTTACTATGAGAAGGTACCCGCCGTCATCCAGCCCATGAGCCGGAAGAACAACGCCAAGAAGCTGACCTTCGAAAATCCTGCGATCCGTACGGCAGACCGCCGCAAGAATCCTGGATTGAAATCGAAGATCACCGTTCAAACAGCGGAAAGCAGGGTGCTTGCCCGGTCGGACACGATCCACTACTTGCATGCCTCGGAGGTCGCGTTTTGGCCAGCCAAGAAGAAAAAGCGGCACTTATTGTCGCTACTGGCCGCATTATCAAAGGAACCGGGTAGCCTGGGGGTCATCGAATCAACAGCGAACGGCATGGAAGAATTCAAAAAAATGTGGGATGCAGCCGTAAAGGGCGAGAGTGATTTTACTCCGCTCTTTTTTGCATGGTTTGAAATGCCTGATTATCGTAAGCCAATCCCTCCAGGCTTCGAGCTCACTGAAGAGGAACGGGAACTGAAGGCTAAATACGATTTGGATGACGAGCAGCTTCAATGGCGCCGATACACAATTCGAAATGATTGCGGCGGTGATCCGCGACAGTTTGACCAGGAGTATCCGTCCGAACCTGATGATGCGTTTCTTTTGTCCGGCGAGGGCATCTTTGACAACAAGTTCATCAAACGGCTACGAGATGCAATCACGCTCAAGCGTAGCCGGTATGAGGTCGATTTTGTTAAAGACAAGGTTATTCCTTCCTCGACTGGTGAACTGGTCATCTACCGAAAGCCAGAGCCGGGAAAACGGTACGTTCTAGCGGCTGATACGGCCAAGGGGAAGGAAGACGGTGACTATGATGCTGCTTACGTGCTGGATGAGCGTACTGGGGAAATGTGTGCCGCTCTTCATGGCAAATGGGACACCGACTTATACGGCAAGAAGCTGAATACCCTTGGTTTGTTTTACAACACAGCATTGCTGGCTGTAGAGAACAACAACACCGGGGAATCAGTGCTGAATACGTTGTTTAATACCTGTCACTATCCGTTGCTCTTCATGCACAAAAAAGGCTCGTTAGGTTGGAACACCAATCAGGCTACGCGCCCCGTCATGATCAGTGATTTTAAGGAAGCGATCCGTGACCAGCTTTACGACATTTACTGTCCAGAGCTGTACAGCGAATGTATGACCCTGATTGATAAGAATGGCAAAGCTGAGGCCGACAGCGGCTGCCATGATGACCGGATCATGGCTTATTCTATCGCGCTGCAGGTGCGGCAGGTGGCTGAAAAATGGTTTGAATGGTTCAAGAAAAAACAGCAACGGGAGAATTCAAAGCGTGAAGAACACAACGAGGGAGCGGGGTGGATTTAGATGAGTGAAGGTAGTGCAGCGTGGTTCCCAATAGCCAAAGAAGAAGGGGAGCGGCATATCCCATCAAGTGCCCAGCTGCCCGATGTATTCGACAAGCTTTATGATCAACACGACCTGTTGCCGTTTGAACCAGGCAATGACCCAGCCAGCTGCAGGCAGCTTGTCAAAAACAGCAATATAATTCCGCAATGCATTGAAGCATACAAGCACAATATTGCTGGCCACGGTATCGCATTGGAGTATTTACCGGGTGAGAGCGACGAAACGGCCAAGGATGAATGGGATCGAGCAGAAAGGTTCCTTGAGACATGCAACTTGGGGGATACGCCTGACGAAATAGTCAGCCAGCTGATTGAGGATCTAGAGAGCACTGGTATGGGCAATTTAGAGGTCGCTTGGCCTAGAGGGAGTGAGTTCCCAACGATATTTCGGATGGATCCAAAGTACGTACGCTATACCCGAGAGAGTAACCGGACAACGATTAAACGGAAACGGCGAATTAGCTCAACCAAGAAAGTCGAAGAGTTTACACAAGAAATATATGCTCGCCGCTACGCTATGAAGCGCGGGACATCAGTCGTATGGTTCAGGCTGTTCGGTACCGAAGGTGATGAAAATCAAATAATTCCTCTTCGAGTCGGCAACGATGGTGCTTATGGGGAGCCACGATGGTTTGGGAATGCACCTGGTGTAGTAGGATCTAGGGAAGCAGAAGAGTTGAACGTTTCCTATTTTTCGAATGGGCGTATGCTTTCTATGATCTTGACAGTTACTAATGGTCGATTGACACAGCAGTCCATGGAATTACTCCGGAACGTAAAGGGATCGCAGTCCCAAGGCGGTATCCTTTACCTTGAGGCCAAGGGGGAAGAGACTGGCGGCCCGATGGATGAGAAGGTCGAGAAGGTGGCCATTAAGTTAGACAAGCTGAACGATCTGCTGCAGCAAGATGCCCTATTCCTCGAATACGGCAAAGAGAAGAAGGCTGATATTTTGTCCTCCTTCCGGCTTCCTCCGATCTTGGTCGGCCAAAGTTCGGATTATAACCGAGCGACAGCACAGGCGGCGCTGCAATTCGCCGAGGAACAGGTCTTTGAGCCTTACCGCAAATGGATCATGAACGAGCTGTTCAATAAGCGCTTATTTCCTGCCATGGGCATCTTCCGAGTCCGGGCTATTTTGCGTGGACCGAAGATTATAGATCCAGAGGATCGCAAGGGAATGCTGGACTTCTTGGCAGATCGGGGTATTATGCTCGTTCGTCACCTAATCCCGATTGCTGAAGACGTTCTCGGAACTACGATCGATGAGAAGAAATACAGTGATGATTATCTGGACACTCCTATTGCTCAGTTGGCTATTGGCCAGCCAGAAGCCTTCCAAATGAGTTCGGATACCGACGACATTCAGGAGCATGTTGTAACAGTGGCGAAGCGGCTGCTCCGTCAAAGTACAGCGGAGGCGAAGGTACATGTGTGAGGCTTGCTGGGAGCGAATCGCTAAAGCAGACGATACCGAATTTCTAGACAGCTTAGATTTGACCAACGCGGAGCGTTCGGTGCTTGAGGAGCTATACAATCAGGGCGAAGAACAGATTATCGAGATACTGGAGCTGCAGGGGCAGGCGTTGCACGAGGCAATCCAAGAATTGACTGATGATGCGCTGATTGATATTGACGAGCTTAGCAAGGTGATTGTTTCGCTCCAGACGGGTGAACTTTATACGACCCAATTTGAGCAAGCTGTATATGATGCGTTCATGCCACTGTTCGAGTTAGCAGGAGAGACCGAATTGACGGTACTCAATCCAGATAAAACATGGACAGTACAGAGCAAAGCTGCCGGTCGGTTTGCCCGCAAACTTCAGGATCTCGTTCCAGGCTTAAATGATACATCTACCGAGATAATGTTGCGTTCGTTCCAGAAAGCAATCAAGGAAGGTAAGACGCCAGCGGAGCGGGCATTGCTTGTTCAAGAGGTCAGCGCACAGGCTGCTACTGGGGAAGAAGGGCCGTTTTCAATGCAGCGCGCCGTTCGGGTAGCTCGTACGATGAGCACCGCGGCCGCAAATGGCGGTAAGTTGGAAGGTTGGAAGCAATCGGAGGTTGTGACCAAAAAGAGATGGCGATCGTCTGGCGGTAGTCGTACCCGTAAGAGCCATCGCAAGGTAAATGGTGATGTAAAACCATTGGATGAGAAGTTCAAGGTTGGGGATAGCTGGTTGATGTATCCCGGAGATCCGTCTGGGAAAGCAAAAGAAATCGTAAATTGCCGCTGCACCATGCAATCTGTAATGGATTGATGTATGATATGCCGCGTGATAAGATATAAATAGAAAAAGGAGCTGGTTGCCTCCAGCTCCCCGTACAACACTTGGGTGGGAAACCTCCAAAAAAGAACAGAGAATAACCCGTTCCCTTGGCGCTAACCTGGGCGGGTTATTTTCGTTTATTGAGGTATGTGAGCAACGCGAGGATAAACATCCCGAGCATCATCACTTCCGAAAACGAAAATGTCATAAGCATCACCTCGATTCTGGAGGCGATACTTTCCCACCCAAGTTCAGTTGTACAGGCAAATTATAACACAAGGGTATGCGAGATCACAGACTAATCCTTTTCCGTTACAAGTTAATTTAATATCATATATGATATCGTTTTTATTGACTAGTGATATCATATATGATATTATAATAAGTGAGGGGAGGCGATGAGGTGGCGTCAGTAGAAAAGATAATAGAGAAGATGATGCGCCAGCCCCGCGGGATCAGCTACGACGAAGCGGTGAAAGTCCTTAACCATTACGGTTACGAGCTTAAACGCAAGTCAGCAACATCCCATAGGGTGTACGGTAATAAAGACGGTGACGTGTTTGTTCTTAAAGACAAAAGCCCGTTGAAGATATCGTACATAACAGAAATTTTAGAAAGGTTGGTAGGGGAGTAACATCCCCTCCCCATCTTTAAAATATAGATCAATTGATGCTTAAGAAAGTAGTAATTCATATTGGAGGTGTTCATATGGAAAAGGACATCAACTATTACATGAGTCTTCCTTATACGCAGCGTGTAAACCGCGTAGAGGATGAGGATGGTGCTTATTTCTTCGCGAAGATCGAAGAGCTTCCAGGGTGTCACACTGACGGTACTACAGCAGAGGAAGCTATTGTGGAGCTGCAGCAGGTTATGCGTGACTATTTAGAAGTAAAGTTGGAGATGGGCGCTTCTATACCCGAACCAACTGGGCTTCCTTCTGGAAAGTTCCCGTTGCGGCTCCCTAAGTCGTTACATGCTGAGCTTCAACAGATGGCCGCGCGTGAAGACGTTTCTCTCAATCAGTTAATGGTGTATATTCTTTCAAAAGCGGCAGGATCAAACGAAGAAGCTGCAGCACTAAACTAATTAATTAGACTCTCGCCAAACGGCGCAGAGTCTTTTTTATTGACCATGTTAAGGAGGTGAACTTGAAAAATGGCGTATAAATTGACTGATGCAAAAATCACGCATCTGTCGCTCGTTGATAAAGGCGCGAATGGTCGCCCATTCGCCATTATCAAGGAAGAGGGGAAGGAACCGCTGCAGAAGGACATTCGAATTACAAAGGCGGACAAGGCTCGACAGATTGTTTACGGTGTGGTGTATGAACCAGATGTAGAAGACGCTCACGAGGATACGATGACCGCTGAGGAAATAGAAAAGGCGGCTCACGGCTTCATGGAGCGGCAAAACACATATAACATCGATAAGCAGCACGACCTTGATGCTGACAAGGGCTACGTTGTTGAATCATATATTGCTCCCGTAGATATGCAGCTGGGCGATCAGGAGATCAAGAAGGGTTCATGGGTAGCTGGTGTGAAAGTGACGGATAATGACACTTGGGAACTTATTGAGAAAGGCGAAATCACCGGCTTTTCGATGTTTGGCGCTGGTAAGCGTGAGGAAGTCGAAGAAGAGGAGGTATCGAAGGGGATTTTGAGGAAGATAGCCAAAGCACTCGGCTTGATTGAAAAGGGAGCCGTAGCCAACAAATATAACGCTAACCGAAAGAACCGAGAATTCTGGGCTGCTCAAGATGCCTTGAACTCGGTTCTTTTTCGTTGGGATGTATGGGAGAGCGGCATGGAGACCGATGCCGAAGTAATCCGCGAGGCCTTACAGGATTTCGTTGAGATCGCACAGGATGTGCTGATTCAGGATGACATTATCAAGGCCATTGGCCAGCCGCCGGAGCAGATCGCGAAGGCAGGAAAGAAGATTTCAGAGGGCAATATGAAACATCTCGATGATGCCATCAGTGCATTAACCGAGCTCAAAAATAAAACGGCTCCTATCGAGGAGCCCGAGGAGGAAGACGAAGTGAAAGCAGAAGATATTGCAAAAGCTGTACAGGCTGCCATCCAGCCGATCGTTAAGCAGGTTGAAGGTTTGGCCGCCGATGTGACTGAACTGAAGAAGCAGGAAGGCGAAGGAGCCGATCCTGCAAACACAGAGGGTGGAAATGAAACACAGTCTGATGCTTTGGCAGACGTTATTGCAAAGGCTCTTGCACCGTTGACTGATCAGATGAACACGCTGGCTCAAGATGTGCAAATTGTGAAGAACAGTCGCGGTGGATCAGCTCAGGGCGGCGCGTCTGATGAAGATATCCAAAAGTCGGCTGTTGGCGTTAGCTTCGGCGGTTTGCTTTAATCAGTCAAAATTTGAAGGGAGACAATGAAAATATGAGAACCAATGGACAAATTATTCGAAAATCCACCATCGTTACATCGATGGATCAGCCAGCGCTCAATTATGAGCAAGTAGATAAATTTTTGGAGATGGCGTACGAATCCACAGCATTCCTCAAAGGTATTCGTGTAGTCACTCGGACAAGTTCGAAGGGAACGATCGATAAGATTGGCGTGACAGGACGTAACTTGCGCAGCAAAGTCGAAAATGTTTTGGCTAAGGATATAGCTACTTTATCTTTACCTCAGGTTCCATATGCAGTTGTACCCGTGACTTTGCCATTTGAGATTACAGAAGAATTCATCCGGCAGACACAACGAGTTCGGGGTCAAAATGCTGAAGATATCATTTTGACAGCTATGACCAAAAACTTCGGTGATAACCTGCAGGACTTAGGATTCAACGGGGATACAGCCACACCAAATACCGATCCGGATTATGAATTCCTTCATATTAATGATGGATGGTTAAAGAAAGCAAAAACAAAAGGGAATTTCGTCGACTGGGCAACACTTCCTACTGAAAAGAAAACAGGTGTCTTTTTCGAGTTGGAGAGATCCATCCCGACACGGTTGCGTGCCAGCGGTGTATTCAAATTTTTCATGCACCCGAATACATTTAGCGAACGTTTGCAGAAGCTGGCTGAGAAGGACACCAGTGCTTCTATCCAATTGCAAATCACTGGCGGTGTGAAGAGAATCAACTCCTATGATGTGGAAGAAGTGGCGCATATGCCTGAAGGTGCTGTGTTATTCACTTATCATGATAACTTTGCCTTGGTTAACACCTATGACATGCAGATTAGGAAGACCACGGAAGGCAAGGAAGCCATCCTTGCTGATAAACGATTCTATGCCATCCACTCAGATTACGACTCTATTTTTGAAGAGCCAGGAGCTGTTGCAATGGCAGAAGGGGTGAAGTTCTGATGGTTCACATCACTTATCGGGGGGAGAACTCCTCCCTGAACTTATACGGAATTCGTTTTGAACCAGGGAAACCACAATTAGTTGTTGATCCTGAGCTGATTAACCAGTTTAATCTTCACGATGATTTTACTGTAGAGGAAGTTGCAGAAGTTGCATCGGAAGTCTCTACACCCGTAGAAGCTCCATCATCTGGTTCTGAAGAAGAGGCAGAAGTGACCCTAACGGCTTTGAAGGAACAAGCCAAGGCAGCAAGCATCAAAGGGTACTCGACTATGAATAAGCAGGAACTGATCGAAGCATTGGAAGCTCAATCTAAGGCGGACTTTTATGCTGACGCCCCAACTGCTTAAAACAAGGAGTCGAGTCTCAGCTATTCAAGATGCTGATGATACGCTGCTGCAGCAGTACATTGATGATGCTGAGATACGGATAGAACTGTTTCTTCCCGTCCCATTTCCAGAGCAGCCGGACAAGCATATTATGCTTGCCTGGACGAAGCTAGCCGAATCACTTGCGTTACAGGATAGCGAGGAATACCTTGCTGCAGTTGCTCGGAACTATGCATCGGAGAGCGACGGAGCTTGGACATATACAAGGCAATCAGTACCTGGTAAGACAACTGGCAATACTGACGTAGATGCAATTCTTTCGCAGTGGATAGCAAAGCGTCAAAATGGCAGTGTGAAGGCATATGTGTTATGAATCATCGATTTAATACACCTCTTGCTGTATACCGTGTGGGCAGTAAGAGGGATGATGATGATTTGTTCAATGATCGTAAATCAGGGAAGGTATTGGATCTCAAATGCTTTGTCATCAAAAACGAGACATCTGAAAAGATGGACAGCAAACCTGTCGTATACGTCATCAAGAAGACGGTCGGCATCCCGAAAAAAGCAGACGTTCGGTTCAGCGATGAGGTACTGCTGCACGGTCGTCGCTATCTCGTTATTGATTCGCTTCCTCGCCGTTACTGGCGGGAACTCCTTGTGACATGTGAGGTGAAGGGACATGAGCGTGCATGATTTCGATGGACTCACCAAGAAGTTCAAAAGGCTGGGCGATGATGGGATGAACCAAATCTTGCGAAACATCGCTGAATCAGTTGGTGAAACTCTTCTTAACCACATCATTGACGAAATCGATCGACAGGATCTGATTGATACCGGAGCCATGTGGAACTCCTTCACCCGTGGCGGCGAGGAGAACGTCTGGGAATGGGACGTTGACCGCAACACTATAACGCTGAAAGTAGGGAGCAATCTAGGAGGCGACCGTAACGATCCGGAGAAGTGGCCATACCCTCGCTTACTTAACGAGGGATACACGATACACAAAGCCCACTTTGTCCCGGGCTATTGGAACAGCGGCGGCTCATTTGTGTATGATCCAAGCGCGAAGGGTGGGTTCATGGCCAAGCCCCGCACATTTATTGGTCGTCACTACTTCGATATTGCGGTTAAGGAGCTGGAGGGTGGCATGAATCAATTAATTATGCGACGACTGGAGATTGAGTTAGGGAGGTTGTTTGCATGATGGACGCGGGCTTGAAAGCATGGGCAGAAATTGTACGGCGGGTGTATCCGGATCTTCCTATCTTGCGTGATAGGTCGCGATGGCTGGCTGGCGACTTCGAGCGGCCTTCCGTGTTCATCGAAACGGATCTTGTTTCTGACCGGGTTCACACGCCGCAGGCTGACCGCATTATCGAGGACGTGGGGCTCGTCTTCCATTTCGACAAGGAGCGATTGGCCGAAGAAGACGAAGGAGAACCAATTCCTTTTGATCTGACGCCCTTCTTCACCTACCTACGTCAGAAACGCTTCTGCGTCGCGTCTGAGAGATTCGGTATCATGTTGGTTATAGAGCCGCCGCAGCTCAGGCCGAAAGCCGATCAGGTGGAAGTCACCTGCAGATATTCGTATCTGTTGCATGTTCCGAAGCTGCTGGATGGTAGCCCAATAGAAAGGATCAACAATTTTTATATCAGTCACAACGGGGAGGAATTTAACGCATGACTGAAGATTTAAATAAACGCAATAAGCGGGAATGGATTGAAGGAGCGCCCATCTTCAAGGCTGAACGCTTTGAAATTGCAGGCGCTCTTTTTGATTGTAAAGATGATGCCTTGCTGACACAGGAGGAAGTGGCTAGGAAACTGGATGCTTTCTTGCGCCCTGTATCAGCTCCTGTTGTGGTGCCAGAACAGGCGTCTACGGACAGAAAACCAAAACGAACGAAGGAGGAAACAGTGAATGTCGATTCAAAGGACTAGACCCGGTGCATACGTAGAACTGCACGCATTGGCAAAGGCGCGTGTAATCCCGAATACGGGACGTGTATTGGTACCGTATCAGGCTGAGTGGGGGCAGCCGAATCAAGCCGTAGACATGGCCGACGATTCGGAACGACTCCTTGAGACAGGGAAACTAGTAGATGTGGTGGAGCTGGCTGCCGAGAAAGGGGCGACCGTCATCGGCTATCGTGTAACAAACGGCGACGAAAAAGTAGCTAATGTAACAGTGGTCGACAGCTACACGATCGAAGCACGCTACCCTGGTACTCGAGGGAATGACTTCGAATATATGATTCGTCCTGCTTTGGTTGACCCAGCGAAGAAGGAGATCGTGATCCGCGATACCAAAGGCGTATACGATTCGGAATCTCACCTGGTATCAGACAAGGTCGAAGCAGTTACGAAGCTGAAGAAGTCTGCTATGGTGCGCTTCAAAGACATCGGTACAGTGGATATGGACGATGTGGCATATACCAAACTGGCTGGTGGTAAAACGGGGACTTCACCGATTACTGCATCGGATTGGAGCCGTATTTTTAACCGCGTGGACGGTCTAACTTTTGACGTGTTCTATTTGCCCGCAACTGATCCAGCTGTACAGGCAGCAGCCAAACAGTGGCTGCTCGATCGTCGCACGAAGGCACGAAAGTTGGCGCAATTGGTTATTGCGGGCGACCCGACGAAGGATGACGATATCGAAAGCCACAATGAGCGCAGTCGTGCTATGAATGCGCGGTACATCATCAACTGCTCTATAGCCGGTAAACACACCAACGGAAAGACATACAGCTCTGTTGAATGGGCAGCGTGGGTAGCTGGACTGGTGGCCGGCACACCGGCGAACCAATCATTCACCGGAGTCAAAGTGCCGATGACATTGGCAAACGTTGATTGGAGCTATTCAGAAGTTTTGAAAGGCCTATCCGAAGGAACCTTGATGGCAACCAGAGACGGATATGATTACATTGTCGAATCTGCGGTTAATACCCTGTCCACTCTTGGCCAAGGGGAGCGGGAGGATTTCGGTAAGATCCGAGTTTCTATGACGATCGACCAGATCTTGAACGACATTTACGCCGCTGGCAAACGGAATAAGGCGAAGCTAAACAATGATAAGGAAGGCCGCGCTATGTTCATCGCGGAAGTCGTTGAATACTTGAAAATCCGGGCGCAACAAAAGGCCATAGCGTCGGATTTTGTTTTCGAGGAACATCCGACTAAGAAGAGCGAATTCGATTATGCCTATTTCTCATTGTTGGCGAAGCCGCTCGATGCAATCGAAGCATTTTATATTGATTGGGAGGTGGCATAGTAGATGGAACGCGAACTGATTGGACGGAATCTGTCCGTCCAGGACGATAAGGGTGACCCGATTCAAACGATCAAGGAAATTGAGGTCACATTGAAGCCGGAGACTTTGGACATCGTGCGAGCTCGACGAATGTCAAAAACAAAGCAAATCGTCGGGTACGAAATCCCGGTGAAGCTGGTCATGTCGAAACTTGAATCTCGTCTTCGATACCGTCTGTTGGAACAATTCAAGGCAGGAAAAACAATGTTTCTTGATCGCATCACCGGCTCCATCGAAGATATGCAGACTGGGAACACGGAGCGGGTACTGATTACGGGCATTCATATCCATGATGACATGGACATTTTGATAGCGAAGATTGATGAGAATAAGGGAATTGATATTACGTTGTCGGGGACAGCTACAGATTTCGATTTCGTCGAAAAGTTCCCAGAGTATATGGCATAGGAGGGCGGGTTACCGTCCTCTTTTTTCGTAACTAAAACTAATCATTAGGAGGGCTAAACAATGAGCGACAAACTGCAGAAATATCTCGAAAAAGGTAAGAATGTACACAAAGGTGATTTTATCAATGTTCCAGCCGACGGGGAGGAATGGTCTGTTCGTCGTCTGACTACAATTGATGTTCGACGGTCTTATGAATTGGCCTACGATGAACACGGGGATCCAAAGGGCACATACAACGAGATTGATGTCATGATCGTAAAGGCGACGGAGCATGACTTTGATTGGAACGATACAGAGCTGCTCAAAGCATTCAATTGTATAGAGAAGTTCGAGTTGCCACCGCGATTGCTTGACAACCCAGACGATTATGCAGCGCTCAGTAAGGCGGTTCGTAACTTTCAGGATACGAAAGATGCATTGCTGAAAGAAGCAAAAAACTCATCCGGCAAGACGGAGAAGCAAGCTGGGTAGCGTCTTTTTGGATTAATCAGAAGCGGCTGCCGACGGAAGTCTTGCCTTATGACGTAGACAAGGAACGACAATATTATTTCTGTCTTGCGGCCAGCATGATCGCAGAGCAGGAAAGGGAGAAGCAAAGAAAATAGAGCGGGAAGGGGGTGGATATTATAGCTACAGCACGGGTTACAGTACCGTTCGAGGCACGTGATCTTATTTCTGGCGCTGTGCGGAACATGCGAAGCGTGATTCAGGGAGCAACGGATGATCTGTTAGATTTTCGCCGAGCTTCAGGTAACATGTTCGACGATTTCGTATCGGGTGGCCGTCGAGCAAGGGAGACGGCGGAAGACCTGGGTAGACGGGTCAATGATGTCCGGGACGAAACGCGCCGTCTCGGCAACACGCACGTAGATGATCTGTTCCGCAGAGCTCGGCGCGGTGCCGACGATTTGCGTTCATCTGTAAATCGTGCAGAAGGCGAAATCAGAGGCATGAGTGATGCTCGTGTCCATCTACGCGCACGTGATGATGTCAGTCCAGTACTAGATGGAATCTCGTCGAAAATAGGAGCTATTGCTGCTACTGCTGGCACACTTATCTTAGGCAGTGGTGTAAATGACGCGATGTTCGGCGGTGTGATGGATTATCATACCGCTGCAGCACGAAGCGCAGCTCTCCTGTCACCAGTAGACCGTGCCCAAGGTTTGGGCACGGTGGATGAACTCTACAAGAAAGGGATGATTTCATCTAGGGCAGAGGGTGCGAACCAGTTGGCCGCCGCGGCTCCATTGGTGAAAGACAAGACTCAAGTAAGCGACTTTGTTACTCAGTCGGTAAAAATGCAGACAATCACGCCTGATGCCAGTTCAGAAGAAATTCACCGAGCTTTGGCTCAATCAGCGGATACGTTCAAAGAAAGCTACGCGCAGGTTAGTGACAGCATGATGTATGCATACAAACAGGTAGGAGATCGGCAACAGGATTTGTATGATACCTTCTGGGAGTATTCAGGATATTTCAAAAATACCGGGGCATCATCTGCACAAATGTCGAACTTCCTTGTTCGTAGTGTAGAAGAAGGCAGCTTCAACTTTGACAAGCCCGCCGACTTCTTCAAGGAAGTTTTCGGGGTTAAAGCCTTGGATAGCGGTGATATGGCAAAGTATTTTGAGCAGCGTGGTTCAGGCAAAGAGGAAGCAGAGCGTCAGGCGGAGGCGTTTACCGGGGACATTAACTCAGGGAACGACCAACGAATGAAAGGGGCGCTCATGGCCCTGCTCGGAGACCTTTCCAGTCAATCTCCGAATGACTTGAAACAATCGCTTGTCATGTTGGGCAGTGCAACGGCAGAGGACAACGGCATTGCTGCAATAAAGAATTTCAAGACGCCGTTTGAAGAAGCACCTAAGGACGTAGTAGGAACCACCAATAGAATGGTTCAAGCGCAGCTCGGTGCAAACCCGATGCAAGACATGATCGAAACTAGGCGGCAGATGGATCTCCAGATGCAGGAGATTGGTTCGAACATATCGACTGCCGCGCTTCCGATGCTGAAAGAATTCAATTCATTGATCACTGAAAACAAAGATGAAATTCAGAACCTGGGAAAAGGGATAGCGGATTTCATATCTGGTTTGGCCAAAATTTATAAAGAACATTTTGGGTTTATAAATGGCGTCATAGGAGCCATCGGTGCGGGGTTTTTAGCCAAAAAATCAATTGATCTTATAAAAGGAACAGGTAGCTTTCTAAAGGAGATTGGTAGTTTTGGTATGAATGTCAGCAGACGTGCTGCTGCAGGTGGGCGTTCAGTATGGGAACGTGTGCGTAGAAAAACGGAACCACCACCGCCCGTTCCGACGCCAGCTGATCGCCTCAGGGGGAGACAACTTACTAGGTTTGAGAATAGACGAGGATCAAGAACGGCAACTGACGTCTTTGACTCTGTGCGTTCATATTCTTCCATGACCGTTCAAGCTGCACGTGTGTTCGTCAATGGCCCACTCGGAGATGGTAGAGGTGGCGGTTTGGGTGGACGAGAAAGCGGCAGGAGAGGAAGACGTGGCGGCAGGGGAGGACGACCCGGTGGCATAAGAGGCAGGCAGGGCGGTAGTCGAGCCCCAAGAGACATTCCTAGTAATGAACCAATCCGTGTGAGGCGTGCGCCACGTCCTGACCCGATTCCAGATCCAACACCACCGAAACGTGGGTTTTTAGGGCGTATGAAAGACTCAGGATTATTTACATCTACCAAAGGACTCGCAAGAGGTGCGGGAATTATTGGTGGCATCACCAGCGCTGGAATCGGCGCCTATAACATGTATCAATCAGCCAAAGATGTCGGATGGCGGGAAGCTGCATCGACGCAAGGTGGAGCAGCCGTGGGTGGAATAGCAGGCGGTGCAATCTTGGGTGCTGTTGGCTCGATTGCTGGGCCTGTTGGCTCGATGGTTGGTGCCAGCATCGGTAACTATGTGGGCGAGAAGTTAGGCAGCTGGGCTGATTCCAGTGGCTTCACGCGTAAAGTGGTGGATAGTGCAATCGCCGTGAAAGATACGGTTGTATCCTGGACGAGCAGTGCTGCTGATTCGATCTCGGGCGCTTTTGGAGATTTTACGGACTGGATCGGGATTACGGAATCGAAACCACCGGAACCTCCACCGCCGCCACCGAAAGCCGAGATTACTTTCGGTAATATCTCGCCAGAAGCAAAGCAGAGAATCGAGGAAGTAGCTTCTCAATTCACCTCAACGCTGAAAGAAAAAGGGTGGAAAGAAGCTTTTACTGGTGTGATGGATCAGCCAGAAGTGAAAAATACGATTCAGGGATTTGAGAGCATTGGTAATCATCTTTCTACAACCTTTTCGAAGATATGGAAGGGCGGCGACAGCCATAAGGCGAAGCAGGGCATCGATGAAGTCGGAACGGCTGCACAACAGACAGCTACAAAAACCAAGAGCCTTGGTGACATCACGAAGAGCTGTCTGGATCTTGTTTTTAATGGTGCAAAGAACGCTGGGATAGGATTGACGGGGGTAGGAGCATCAGCTAAGTCTGCAGCAGATGAAACAAAGCAGCATCTGTCTTCTATCCAATCTGTCGTAAGCCAGAGCAGCAGTTGGGGAAGTAACTTGATCTCCATGATGACATCTGGGATCCGGAGCAAGTTTCCTTCACTTACTTCGGCGGTCAGTGAAGCAGCGGGAGTCATTAAAAACTTCCTTGGATTTCATTCTCCTACGAAGGAAGGGCCAGCAAGTAAGTCCGATCGATGGGCTGGTAACTTCGTTTCGATGTTTGCTGGTGGGTTAGACGCTCGTCCGATCCGTGATCGAGTGAACGGGATCGCGGGAGCACTGCGGCCACCAATGGCACAAACAATGCCGAACAGTATTACGTCCGCTAAGTCCATTGGCCAAGGAACAGGGAAAGTTACTACAGGACAAGTTACAATCCAAACCGTTAATTTCGATTTTGGCGAGCTGGCTAAAGGAGTTACTAATTTCGCAGAATTCGCTAAGATGATGACCAGTTCTGAGGGTCGAGCATTGATTAGAAAGGTGCTCGGAGAGGAATTGTATAAAGCTATTGAGAATGGGGGCTAGGTCATGCTAGCACTTTCACAGGGAAAGGTACGTATGGCCTTTCCTATCACCCCTGCAGAGATTACAGTCTCGGCGGGGAATACTGTCGATGCGTTCAGCGTTATTACTGGAGAAGAGCGTACAGGGAGACCCGTTTCTAAGGTGAAGCGGGTCTCTTTTTCTGCCATACTCCCCCGTAAGTGGGAGAACATCTGGGAAAAAGACAAGAAGCAAACAGTCACATATAAAACCCCAGAGATAACGTGGAAGCTGCTAGAACAGTGGAAAGGTAAGTCGGTTGTGCTCAATTTTGAGAACCTAATTTCTCAGACCATGCTGCTGGAGAGCATGGAGGGCACATATAAAGACGGCCAAGGAAACCTACATGTGAGTCTTTCTTTGGTGGAGCATAAGCCGGTTAAGATTGTGTCATACAGCAATTCCAAGCAGCTTCTGAAGCCCGGTACGATCATTACGAAGGCTTCGAAAAGTCGTCCGAATACGACGGGGAAGTCATCAAAGAAAAATAAGAAGGACAGTAAAGGGAAGGACAAAGATAAGAAGAAAGATGCAAACGCAAAGGGAGACTTTGATTATATTGCTCAAAAAGAGAGAATAGCGGACAAAAACAATAGTGTGAAAGGAGGGAAATAGAATGAAGGGAATCGCGGTTTTGTATGGTAAGGAGAAAGCACGTCAAATCCTTACAGACGCGATAACCGAGCTTTCATGGAGTTCGTATCGGTCTGAGATATGTAGGAGTATGAGCGTGCGGCTCCGAGGTGCATCCGAGATCAAGGTAGCAGGTATGTTGATGTGCTTTGCACAGCAAGGATCGGGGCTGAAATTGAATGCAGCAAACCAGTTTTTCCATGGCCCGATCATTCGGTATGAGGTAGACGAGTTCACGAACGATTGGGAGATTGATGCTCGGGATATTGGATGGTACCTGACGAAGAATAAGGGTTCCCGTCCGTATCTGAAGGGGGAGGCGGGCGCGGAACTACAACGGTATATAAAGACGACTGGGGTTGACTTCCGGTGTCCCAAACTCGGATTCACCCTGGATGAGCGTTATGGCACAATGTCTCATTCGGATGTGATATTGGATGTGCTGAAGAAAGCATATGAACGTACCGGCTATCACTATTATGTAGATGTGGTTCGAACTGATCAGAGTTTCTATTTGGAGGTGCGCAGGGAGGGAACAAATACCCGCGTACCTATTTTTGTGCCCGAACAAATAGAATCTAGCTCTGCCGGATACACGATTGAGGACACGTATACGGTCGTGACAGCGCAAAAATGGAAGGATGACAAGATATCATCTGCAGCAACGAAGAGCGATGCTGGCGCTATTAAGAGCCTTGGTCGCATGGAGGAAATAATAGAGGTAGGCGAAGACGAGAAGCCGGCCACGGTGGCGGCGCAACGTGTGAAAAGCCTGTCAAAGCCAAAACAGCTCAAGAAGATCACCGTCCGACATGAAGATCATTCGCTTGCGAAGCTGCGTGCTGGCTGGCTTGTTTTGCTTAAAACTGACCATGTATCTAAATGGATCGTAGAGAGCGCTCAAACGAGCGTAAAGAACGGTATGTATGTGGTTAAGATGGAACTGGAAAGGAGGGAATGAACGTGTTGAGCGAGGCCTTGAAACTGATGCGCCAGAAGACAACGGATCATATCGATGCACGCGATGCAGAGCGGGGGACACTACTGGCATGGCCAGATAATCCGAAGGTGCAAGTTGATGGCGATGAAGTGCCATACGAGGCTGGTAAGCTTGTATTTGCGGATTATCTATTAGAACGCCGTATCGAGAAAGTAAAAATCGAGGTTGAAACGGGGCCGAAGGAAGTAGCAGGAACAACGTTGACCGGCAGCTTCGTCATTCCTAGTCCTCTGAAGTCGGGCGATCGTGTCATTGTGTCGCGATTGACCGGGCAGCGGTACTATGTGCATGGGAAGGATGTGAGCGGCAGTGGTGGATGAAGGAACACTATTTCCTGAGATGGATCTATCAGATATCGATGAGGTTGAACTGACGGAAACCGTGCCATCAAGTTCGAAATGGACGTACACGATTGATTACCGCAATCGTTGTGCTGTCCTGACCGATGAGGGGCTGCCGCAGAAAACCAGCAATTATGAAGAATATTTGATTCAGACCGCTATGAAGATCCTTAATACTGAGAGGTTCCAATATGTCGTTTATGGTGAGGATATCGGCGTTCAGAGATCAGAGTGGCCTGGATGGGAAGACGTAGAGATTCAGCGGGACATCGAAGAAGCGCTGACTGCCCATGTAGAAATACAGCAGGCCGAGGTGCTTTCTATAGAGCGTGATGGCCAAGAAATGCACCTTCGAATCAAACTGACCGGTGTATCCGGAACCGCGGTAATGGAGGAGACAATCTGATGGGCATAAAATTGACCGATTTACCGAAGCTTCCGCCTATGCCTATCTTGGAGGAAACCCCAGACGAAATCTATCGTCGGTGGGTAAACCGGGCGATTGATATGGCAAAGGATCGGGGGCTGCCACCGCCACCGACGGATGAGGGGGAATATTTTTACGACTTGTGGTATCCCCTCGCGCAAGAAATAGCGGAGCAGCAAGAGCTATGGACGTATGGATTCATACAAGCGTTCCCGATATGGGCTGATTCGGAGTTTCTGGATGCTCATGCATGGGCAAACGGTGTGGCCAGAAAAGCTGATGAAGATGACGACGCTCTTCGCATGCGGATGTTGGAGCAGGCGTTTGCCGAGGAGGGAAGCGGCCGACGGAAGGATTATGAGACGTGGGCGAAAGAAATCGAGGGCGTTGGTGGCGCTATCGCGAGAGAAAAAGAACGCCACGACAATTCTATTGACCTGTATTTGACGGATCTTGCTGGTCAGCCGATTACGCCGGAGTTCGCGGCCAAGGTTAAGGATATGATGTGGGAGGAAAAGCGAATTGCCGGCCATGATTTGGAGGTTCATCCGGCACCAGTATTTACGTTACGAATCGAAGCACGCCTGGCCACGACCGAAGATCTCACGAAATTGGCCGAGCAGATCCGGAAGCGTGTCATCGATTATGCGGATGGCCGAACTTCACTTATATACAACTACATTGCAGCGTTGCTTCTTGTTCCAGGCGTTGAAAATTATTTCGACTTCAAGCTGAACGGCGATGAAAAGGATGTCGATGTTCCGACGACGTCTGTTCTGCAGGTTGAGGTGATATTATCATGATCCCATTGAAATACCGGCAGGCGTTACCGCCATATTGGTATGAAATTGATATGGCAGACCGTCACTTTTCAGTCATGGAGGAGGAGATGGGCGGCCGCGAAAAAACAATCGATGATCTGGGCAGCCAGTTTATGCTGCAGCGTGCGACTTGGGCGCTTTCTCTGTGGGAGTGGATCTACTTCCAAGCCATGCAATCAGGAACCGATGTTCAGCGGAGAGAGGCCATTCTCAAAAAAAAGCTGGCCAACAAGCCGTTTAAACTTCCAGTGCTGAGGGCGCTCGGCTCACAGTATGGGAAACTCTTGCGAGTCTCGGAGGATTTCATTGCTAAAGAGATCCTCTTTTCGTTTTCAGCGGAGAAACCTATAGATCTGAAAAGACTATATGAAGATTTCGAATACATCCGCCCCGTGCATATTCGGAGAGCAACTACATCGATTCAAACCGAAATAGAAACGATCGTCATAAGTGGTAAAGCTAATTACCATCCTATCGACTTCCCTATTTGTGGATTCGAAATGCCTATGAGTTAAGGAGGATAAATCTTGTCAGTTACTATTGAACCAATTATGCTCGATCACATCCTACATGACTTGAGTGCTCGAATTGACCATGCTGTTGTGGACATAGATGGAACAAAAGGGCGTTATCCAATCCATAATACGATTGTGTCCGGACGTAGTGTGCGAAAGTATGTCTATATCAAAGACTCAGTTGCCCTAGAAAAAAAGATTCTCGGAGCATCATTAATGGATAAGAAAGGAAACGCTCTAGCTAACCAACCACTTAACGTGATTAAAAGCGATAAGGGGTTTTTGATTAGTTTTGAATTTGCCGTGGAGGTGAAACCAAGTGTATGACAAGCAGGAATGGAAAGATGAAATTCCAGACCTGTCACGTCCTATTCTGGACGGTACAGGAAAACAGAAGGTAGACCCACAGACAGGTCGCCCGTTGTGGGAGTTAGTGCAGGAGGGTACTAGGATTACATCCTCTCGGTTAAACCACATGGAAGATGGTATTCAAGCAGCTCATGAAGGGCAGAACGCCAAGATCACACGTGATGACGGAACGGCGCAGTTGGCACCTGATCGCGATATTAACAACTGGCACAAGCTTGGCGTGTACTCTTTTAACGAGGCTCACGTCAGTACACCGAGCGGCTTTGTTCGTGGACTTATCTTTGTATATGAAGATGCAGAAGGCGTTACGTACCAAATGGCTTGGGAGACTGATAGCCGCTTGGCGGTACGTACAAAAAATGAGGTTGGACGTTGGACGGAATGGGGAGGCATGGGCGCAAGTGATGACCTAGAGAAAATACTGGCTGGATATATGCCTAAAACTGGCGGAGATTTCACTGGAAGTGTAGGGTTCAATGGATATGGAAGCACTATGAAGTTTACTCATGGTACAGGAGACAATGCCACCTATTCAGTCTATAACAATGCCATGAGGGTACACTGGGGATTAGCTATGAAGACCTACGACGAATCCGTCACTGGATTATGGGATTCTCGTAGGGGACTATGGTCAACTAAAGGTGGATTCTATGTCGTAGGCTCTGATGGGATACCAAGATGGTCTGTGGATGAGAATGGTTACATGGTAAGCACTAGTGGAGCAGTTATTCAGGGTGACGGACCTGTACTCGCCGTAAAAGGAACCACACACCAGTACATTGAATTTTATCCTGCCCGAACCGGTGGAAGATCCGGATATATAGGAGCCTCTAACCCAGCTAAGCCGGGAGAAGTTACATTAGCCTGTGACCAAGGTGATCTCGTACTTCAAGCAAGAGATAAAATTCTTGTAAAAGGTAGAGACCTTATCGGTGAACTTGATTCGCTAAAAACGTCTGGCGTTAATGCTAAGCAAGGCACAGTGGATGCCCTTAACGCCAAAGGACAGCCGGCATCCACGAATGAAGAGTGGCCTACACTCCATCAAAAGATACGCCAGATTACGACAGGCGTTCCCTTTGCTAGAATAAAAATGGATGTATCACAATGGGGAGCGTCATTCAGACCACATGAGGATTCTTCGGTATCATCTGGTCTTTATTATGTTATAGTTACTGGACTTAATTTTAGGGCGAAAGGAATTTATGTTCTCGACAATAGATATAATAGCAAAGTCGTATCCAGTTTCGATTCTGGGGTCTCTCAACGTGCGTATGTGACAGGGAGTGTGAATAGTTACGCGGTAGTATATAGGGATACACTTCCTCAACTCGGGCAGGGGGAAATATTGGCTACGGTTACCCCCACCAGTTTTATTTTTCCCGTGTCATACTTAGATGACCATCGCGGGATAGACGCCACTGTAATAGCGTATGGATAGGAGGTATTTATATGGAGATTGGACGTAGAATCTATTTTGATATTGTGACGGGTGAAAAATTGGTCGATACTGGCGAACGTTCGGGGGATGTGATTGAGACAACTATCGAACATGATATTGCTGTTTACAGAGCACTATCAGAGAGAAACCGTGAATCCTTTGACTATATCCAGTTAGAGTACGGACAGTATGCCGAAGATTTCGACTCTTGCATTAGCTACCGAGTCAATCCGAGTACCAATCAATTGGAGTTTAGTTATCCTAATCCAAATCAGCCAGAGCCAGAGAAACCAGCATATCGAAAGCCTTTGAGCGAAGAAGTGGACGAGCTTAAACAGTCGGTTGCCGAACTCACAATCATGATTGCACAATAATAGGAGGATGGTTAGATATGAATTTTACGAAGGACAGCGGGCTTGTGAAGGTATGGGTTGGCTTGGTTATGGTTGGAGTTTACAAAATGGAACAAGTTCCGAAGCTGTTCAATCTGAAAGATGCTGTAAACGAAGTAATTAACGGCACAGCACAATAAGGCGCTACCGGATAGACGGTCAGCGCTATTTTTATGCCCTCACGGCAGCGTGGGGGCTAATTCATGTTAAGGGGGAAGTGACGTGGAAAGATGGAAAGCATTTTTCGTATCTGCCGGAGCCACATTGGTTCCGGTTTTTGAATTTATGTATGGGCAGGGAGAAGCCGTGGCGACCACTATGATTGCCCTATTGTTCTTTATTATCATGGACTGGATTTCTGGAACTCGAGCCGCAAAGCTCGATAAGACATATGGAAGTCGTTACGGTCTTGAGGGAATAGCCAGAACGTTTTTCATTCTTCTGTTGCCGTGCGGCGGCCATTTGCTAGATGTGGTTTTTAGACTGCCTGCTTTTATATTTGGGGCACTTGCGCTAGGGACTCTCTATCATGTGCTGCAGTCCATGGTTGCAAATAGCATCCGAGCAGGATGGGGGGATTGGCTGCCACTTCCTGTACTGAATTGGGTTATGGAGCGGGTCAAGTCAGAACTGGATCAAAAAATTCAACGCTCTGAATCGCGTAAAGGGGGAGCATCAAAATGAAGAAGGTATGGATTGACGCAGGTCACGGAGGAAAAGATCCGGGTGCAAGTGGTTTTGGAGTTGTTGAAAAGAATATCGCTCTACATGTGGCGGTGGAAATGGCGAAGCAACTGGAGCGGGACTATATGGATGTAAAATGTTTTCTTTCTCGTTCCTCCGACGTATTTCTCGAACTGAGAGAGCGGACAAGCAAAGCGAATGCAGCAGGTGCGGACGTCTTGGTTTCTATTCATTGTAACGCAGGTGGTGGCGCAGGCGGCTTCGAGTCATACACATATTCCGGCACAAAGGATGCAGCCACGGTGGCGCTGCAGGATGCTATTCACACAGAGATCATGAGCCGACTGCAGCAGTACGGTGTTAAGGATCGAGGGCAGCGCAAGAAGGATCTGCATATGTGCCGCGAGTCACGTATGCCGGCAGTGTTGACCGAAAATCTTTTCGTAGACGTAGCCGCCGACGCTGCCAGACTCAAACGCCCAGAAGTCATTGAGGCGATTATATACGGCCACGTTGCGGGAGTGGCAAAGTATTTGAAGCTGCAGCCGAAAAAAGCGCAGCAGCAGCCTACAGGCAGAGGGACGAACATCATAGGGGCTGCATCTGCATCCGTGGCACAGGCGAAGGCATGGGCACGGTCGAATGGCGCCCCAACTGAGTTTGTAAATTTGGCCGATCTATATTGGGAAATGGCTTCTGCACGCGGCGGCATCGATCCAGCCATTGCATATGTGCAATTCGGCCACGAAACAGGCTTCCTCTATAGAGATGGCCGTAGCGCTGCGGGGATAGATGCAAGTCATTGCAACCCGTGTGGTCTTAAAATCACGGCTGGTGGCGGCGACTATCAAGCAACCGCACATAAACGCTTTGCCAACTGGCGCGAAGGGATTATGGCGCACTTAGACCATCTCGCACTTTATGCTGGTGCTGCTGGCTACCCTAAAAAGGATACGCCTGACCCGCGGCACTTTGTTTATCTGTTTGGCACCGCCAAGACGCTGGAAGACCTCGGGGCAAAGTGGGCACCGTCATCGTCATATGGCACTGATTTGGTTGGCAAGCTTTCGAAGCTGCGTGGCGCGGCGGTGGACAAGCCTGCCACAGCGAAGCCTAGCGGAGAATCCGCAACGGTAGAGTTGAATGGAATGGTGATTGCATCTGGGACTTTCGCGAACGGGCTTGTTACTGTCCCGGTTCGGCAGCTTGCCGAGGAACTGGGGGTGACCGTTGGTTGGAACGACTCACGCGCCACTGTCAATGGAAAGGTGATAGTGGGCAGTCAGAAGGTGGGCGGCATCGCTTACGCTCCAGTGCGAGAGGTAGCAGAGGCAGCTGGCTACCGCGTCACAGGTTGGGATGGTATTCAGAGAAAGGTCACTATTCATAAATAGTTGAATGGTACTCCGTAAAAGAACCAGATTTCAATAAAGAGCCGCGGGAACGGAAGTCTGTGGCTCTTAGTTTTTTTTACATAGGGTATAGCCGAGTCACACACATAACCACCTTAATAATATATGTATTGTAACTAGCGAGAGGAGGATAACTAACATGAGTGAAATTGGTCATCATCATCATCGCTTTACTTCTACAGCCATAATATTGGTACTGTTTATTTTGTTGGTCATCGTAATTTGTGGCAGCTTTTGTTAATTTGATAAAAGGATCCGAACTCACACTAGTTCACGAGGATCAAATTTATTAATGATTCATCTTTAGCATAGTTAACTTTAATATACTGTTGTCAAGTAGGCATAAAGGCCAGTTCGAATAAGAGCCGTTTCAATGGACAGAGTCGTGGAATTCTTCCCTTTGAATGGGCAACACTGCCTAATTAATTCAGTATAGGACAAAGCCGAGTCAGAATGAAGGTAACTTCTATACTATGTATATGTGCCAAACGAGAGGAGGTTAACTCATATGGGAGAAGTTCTTGGAGGATTCGGTGGCTCATGTGGTTTTGGTGGCTTTACTTCCATTGGTGTCATCTTAGTCTTGTTCATTCTGCTTGTGATTATTTCTCGTTCATTTGTTTTTTAGATAATTTCCATAGCCCCTCTCCTTTTACACTTCGGACATGTTCGATATACTGGTGTTGAGCCGGTACGCCGGCAAACAAAAAAAGAGTCGTATGGGAAGGCAAGGCATCCCTGCGGCTCTTTTTTTTCTTCCTTTATTTCTTCTTAATGCTTGGATAAACTATTACATCCTCCGCCCCAAATCGTTTAGACTTTTGGGACATCAACCAAATGAAATTAAACTGGTCTGACTGCAGTAAAAGTATTTTTCGTAGAGATGTCACCATACCAAGTCCAATAATCTCCCTTTTTATAGACTTTTAACATTACCGTAATGGAACCTTGAGAATGTGAAGGAATGATTTTATATAAACTAGATTTATCAATTCTGAGTGTCTTTGATGAAGAGGTCATGTCTCCCCTTTCAGGACACACCATCTTGCCAGGACTCGTGAAACAAACCTCATAGCTGAATGAAGCAGATGTTGACTTCTCGATTGTAACATTAATCCAGTTATCACTAACTCCATAAAAGGTTGAATCGGTATAAACCCTTGCAGTGTGGCCGTTATTCACAGATTGAAATCCTGAATCAGCACCAGCCGCTGCTGAAACAGCCGTTACAAAAACACTAAAGCAGAGGATTAAAATCAAAGATGCGAGTGATACTTTTTTCATTTGATTGACCTCCTATTATATGGATCATTTAGATAAATCTAAATGTCAATCCTATATTAACATATAGGCAATCTTTTGTCTGTTGAATAATGGAAAATAGAGAGAATAATTAGGGAAACTACATGATTAACAGAGTTTTTTGGCAATTAATCGCGAAATAACAATGCCTTGAAACAAAACGAATGATCCTATACAGCGGCAATAAACATAAAAAAAAGAGCCGTTGAGGAAAGAATCTCACGGCTCTTTTTTTTATGTTTCTTGGTATTACGCTGATTGCTTATTAGTTTCACAGAGTGAGGACTTTTCAATTCCTCTCTCCATTATAATTCTCGCAACCATATCTTTATGTGATTTGAGAAAATTATTTTGTATAGATTGTATTGAATGCGACATGATTGAACAAAATATTAAGGATGCTATTACAATAAAAATAAATAGGATAGGGGCATTATAAAATTCATTTACACTGTCCTGAAAATTGTTTACATTCTCTTTGAATTTATCTAACTGATCCTTGTCTATTTTAGCATTAACTGATTGAAAGACGCTTACCATCCAATTCATTGCAATGAGGAGCATAAATGTCATCAATGGCAGCATTAATTTTGCAAAAAGATCTACAATTTTATCCACGAATGTTGGTGCATCAGTATAGCGATCCAATAGGTGATTTTGTATTAATACCTCTCTATTAGAACATTTACTGTAAGAGCCATGTAAATTAACTATTTGCCCTCTTGCTCCTGCTTTATTACCTGTGATGTGATCTTTAATTGGTTCTAATACAGTTTTACGCATTTTACAGTATAGATACCATTCGAGTGCAACAAGTAGAATGAACGGAAGTGGTATTACATATTTTATCCAATACATCAAGCATCATACCTCCTTATCATATTGATATTATTGATATTATTTCTTCATAAGGAATCCACTGTACACCTTCTTTATTTCGTATTTTAATTCGACTGTCATCTCCGGAATCTTCAACGCGTCCTTTAATAACTTCTCCGTTAGATAACCTTAGGAACACTAGAGAATTATATTTTAAAGCGACATCATATTGCTCCTTCATGTAAACCTCCATTTTGGGACAATTTTCTATTTTGATTCCTATGATATAACAAAATTAGAGTTCTGAAAACTATGGAAGTTGGTATATTAGTACCGTTATTAACGTGAAATTGGCGATAAAGCATAGTTGAAAGGTCATAGTATATATGGGTCAAACGTAGCTTTAGGAAATGTAATCTGTTCGTCCTTAAACAATAAATCAATAGATTAACCTGTAATTATTGGCGGGTTATTTTTTATGTTTTTTATGGTCGATTTTAGTGAGATGAATGAGGGTGAAGAAGAATGGTGATTTTATAACTAAATCAATAAGGAGGTATGGGTATGAATTTAATCGATGATGCAAGAAACCGTTTAGATCCTTGTAAAGTAGTTCCGGAATTATGTAAAGAGGTTAAAGATGAAATAGGTAAAATTTATGACCAAATTGAGAAACAGGGGAAATCGGTTAGAGATACTTTAAATGAAATCGCAGACAAGGAAAATGTGTTAAACCCTTTTCTAGCTAATGCTGTATTAAATAAAAAAGTTGATAATCTCTTGTCGCCACATATTGATCCAATATTTCACGGTTTTAGTGATGACCTTCGAAAAATATTGCCAAAGATAGAGAATAATGATCAAATCGCACAAATTCATGAGTTAGGCGAATTATCAGGTCAAATATACGCTGAAAAGGAAGGAGCAGAAGGGAACTATGGAGATTGCGTTGTTTTCGTAAAAAATGCGGTTGCCGGAAGTGCTGTTTACTTTGGCACTGGATCCGCCGCCGCAAATACTGCTACTGGTGATATCCCAGGAGCTCTTGCGTCTGCAGCTTTGGCGGAATACATCAAAGAACAAGCCCCAGAGATTGCAGGAGCAGTTTGCCATAGAATATATCCCGATAAACAATAGACTGACAACAAATCATATGTAATTGAATGCATAAGAGCCGTAGGAAAGAATCCCACGGCTCTTTTATATTTATATGGTTTGGAGTGTTTAACTGTGGTTAAAAACGAGACGATACAGTCGATTACAATTTTTCGAACATTGACATGAACCGATGAATTCGAGGCGACTAGCTTTTACGACGAGGCAGCTTATTTTTTGATAGCTGCAAGGAAGAAGAGCCAGTGGGATTTGTTCCTTAAGGCCTTCATACTGGGAAAACTTAAGAAGCCAACAAAGAAAAAATTGCCCCTACCACTATCGAACCTGGGAGAGGAACCCCGTTTGACAGCCCGATAAGAAAACCCGCAATATCAGCATTGACCCTTCCCCAAACCGAGGATATGATGCCAGAATCAAGTTTGGCACTACTTGCTGCGATACCCGAAAGAGCTGCAGCTGAAGGTGTTCCATTTGCATCAAGAATGTTCTGATGCAGCTGGGATATTTGACTTAAAGTGTCTGGGGTAGGAGAGGAGCGAAGTAAATCAACGATTTTGTAAAGTGTATTTAATTCAAATTGTGATATTTGTTGATTATTATAGAGTAGATTTAGTTTTTTTTGTATGAAGTGATAATTATCAGCTTTGTACTCGTCTACCTCTGGCTTAAGTTTTTTGAAAATATTGTTATGCAGATTGCCTGCAGCAAAGGCAACAGTCTCATTTGGTGTAAACCAACAGTTGAATAGGTCGGAATGAGTGTAGGAGGAGGTATTAAAATTTTGAATATCTCTTATAGCCCACTGGGGTAATGTAGCCCAATTGTTTGGATGTGAAGTGAAATTTTGAGGGTAGGATTGAACGAAGTAATTCATTAAATGACCTTCTTTCGCATGATTTATTATTCATACTATTGCCCATATTTAAAAATGTGCATTACCAGCCTTAAGGACAGTAAATGGAGGCTCTGCTAAAACAAAAAAACTGTCATAGCGGCAGGTTATTTTTTGTTTTGATAATGAACATGTGCTTTTATATAACGAAAAAGAGCCGCAGGAAACATCCCTCGGCTCTTTTTCGTTATCGTGGAGCTGTAGTAAGTAATCGGCGGTAGCTTTATCCTCGGCATTTCGAATTAGCTCTGAACAGTAAATTGTGACCCGTTCTACTTATACAATCCTATATGAATCAAGTACAAATGCTAATCCCGCAGGGTTAGCTGAAAATGGTGGAAAAACATTATAGTTCACTGCCCGAAAGGAAACTACTACACTATAATTATTGTTTTGAGGAAGCAGTGGTGAAAAATTTGAAAAGTAACGAATGGTTTGCCAATTGTAAGGTTGGACTTCAGTATATCCCTTGACTGGATCCATGTTCCCGTCAATCAGCGGTGGTGGGTATGGACTTATTGATGCAACAAGAGCAGGTATAGGATCCACAGTATTATATATTTCGATTACGGCTTCGTGTGCATTATCAGTAAAAACAGTTAGGCTAGTGAGTACCTGTACAGGAAATGTGTGATTGAAAGAATCACACACAACCGCAAACCCTCTACTTTGCCCATCTGAAATAGATGAGTCCCATAAATATTCGGGCTCATCCGGTAGAAAAACATCGTCATTGATGTAGCTGCTCAATTTAGGCCAAACGACGGGAATTTGATCCACTATTGTACCGTTGCCAGGCGCTCCTAAACCTGCATCAAGTGCCAAACCAACTGCTGTAGCACGATCTGGTGCTACAAATACATTCTGGTTACTAACAGTTCTTTTTCGAAAAAAGACCGACACTTGTGTTCTCTCCTTAACATATTAAGATAAGATATTATATTGCACATAGGTATGAATGACAGGGCGTATTTCAGATGAGTGCGAAATATAGATTGGAAAGAAAAAAAGCCGAGGATTAGATCCCACGGCTTTATACAGCGAAGTCCACAAAAACAGGGCTCCGAGCAATCTAGCCTTTGCCCAGTTACGCTGTTTGACATGGTGCGTAGCAGCTCTTCTATATATCTGATTTATCCACTTCATGCCACATGAGCGTAAGAAGAATGGGCGGGATAATCGGCGAACTTGACCAGCTATATTGGCAATCCAAACTAAGTCTTCCGACCCGTATCTCTCCACGCTTATCACATTGCAACTTCCAGTGGCCACTAGCTACTGCTTTCCCCTTTTCTATACAAGCTACAGCATCAGACCATGACATCTCTGCTCCTTTATTTCGTTTCAGATCATCCAGAAATGCTTCATACCGTATTTGAGCCTCTTGCTCCATTTCTTCAGTAATCTCTGAATCCCTGTTCCACCGCCCTGCTCTGATTTTTCAGCTAATGAATTGTTCAGCAAGCCCTACATATCGCTTCATAGCAGTTAATTACATTTAAATCATAATTTTTAAACTTTCAGTAAATGATGACATTGAGTGTTATCAGATAAAACAAAGGAGGATTTACAAAAATGTCTGAACAAATCACAGGTGAAAGGAATTTTGCCCCACCCGTACCTGATCTAGTACTTGAGAGATTTCAACCAACCCAACCATACATACCCAGTGTCGAAGGGCTAAATGTGCCCAATGGCGAAGTGAACACTGTTTCCGCTAAAAGATTCATATTCGTCATGAAGGCCATAGCAGAAAACAATCTTTGGGACGATGTATTATTGCATTTTGAAGAAAGGGGACACGCCCAAATACAGGTATTTGCTTACATGGTTGATTTATTGAAAGAAGCGTTGAATGAAAAAGTAAGAGCGGGTGAAGCTCTTAACAAGCGGGGACAACGATTTTTAATGAGTGCGACCTGCGGTTCTGTTGGGGGAGGGGGACCTACGCGCCCTCCAGTGAGCCCCGGTGGAGGCGGAAGTGGAGGTGGCGATGCTGGAGCTGGCGACGGCGGGCATCCGCAGTAGAGGTCAGCCGTACCGGAATCCACTTGAAAAGCAGTGCTAGGTAAAAACAACCGGGGCCGTGACGACAGGTGGCTCCGGATATAATTTGGGCAATCGACGACTGCTGTCGCTGCATAAATCGCTGGAATGGTTGCCAGTTCTGGGTTCCTTTCATTTCAATGTCGATAATACACCCTTGTAGTAGGTACATTGAGCCAATAACTTTTTACAGAGAACATGTAAAAATCAAAATGCCCGTTTTAAGACACTTCACAGGTGGTCAAGACCCCATTTTATAGACATTAAAAAGAGACCCTAGGCAGCAAGCTGGCGTCGGTACTCAACCGGCGTCAGCTTCTTTAGTTTTCGTAGGTCGGCTTTACTTCTTAACATAAATTAGATACAATTTTTGCATACACTTTTTGAACACATTATATAGGAAGAAACACGATTTACCAGCTTGAATGAGTTGCTAACCATGCTAACGGACTTGCTAACGAACAGGGCAAAACAGAGAGGAACAAAACCCTGTGGATAACCAATAAATCCTTATATATCAATACTTAGGCCAAACGAGTGAAACAGATCCCCTAGACTTAGGATCTAGCGCCTTTGGCGTGGGGGTTCAAGTCCCTCTACGCGCACCATATCATTAAACCCTTGTCGGACAAGGGTTTTTTGCTATTTAAAAAAGGTGGGTTTAACTATTTCGATATTCTTCGTCCGTAGATTCGGACATCATTGTTTAATGAATTGGTTACTGCTTACTAAATGCTTGCAAACACGTATTGCAGACATTCTCCCAATTTCCTCTCCTATGCCCTCAATGTTTTCCGGACACCCCCAAACGACTTACCCACTATCCTGGTTAGCGTTTCTTTGTTTCCTTCTATCATCTTTCGGTCCTCACTTGTACTTATTTTAGCCCATAAACAGCGCTCATTTGAAACTGTTCATTCTTAGAGGGTTATGTTTTACGCAGGTTTAATAAGCGGCATGAGGTATGTATCATTTCTATAAGAATAGTCTCTAGGTTATCTGGGTATGTATCGCCTATACACACCGTCACACAGCATAGGACGAGTGCTGAAAGCTATACTCTAGAGGAATAATGATTGCATAAATTGAAAAGCTTAACGTTCTTTCAATCGGCTAATTCTGAGTTGTGGGCTTATTGATCTGCTAAAGCTGAATGCTGCATTTCTTGAAATGATGATTCTAAACAATATTCCGAAGGTTATGATTTGAAGAAACGAATTGATCGATGATTCAAGACAATCATCATCCTAATCATTACATCTTCTAAATAATACACCACCTTTGACTGGTAATAATTCATTTTATACCGAAGCGATTGATTCATTATTCGAACAGGCCTTTTATCGTTAAGCTGTTTGTTTATTTAGATAACTAAATGATCTAATATTGATTGTAGGTCTCACTACGCGTCCAGGTTTATTAACTTATTGTGTGGAGGATAGGTGGAATTGAGCTTAGGATAAGCTCAGGAGCCTGTAAGAGCCCTTTTAAACGCTTATAGAGGGGATTTGGAACGTAAGCGTCTCAAACCCATCTAGAGCGAATAGGGGGACGTATGACTGGAATAACGATTGCATTCCCACTATGGCGGCCTGGTGAAATGCTCAGAGGGGACGGGGAACGTAGAAAACTGATGGAGCTAGTGCATGATAATATCTGTTATGCGCTGTGATGAGGCGTCCTAGAACAGGCATCTTTGAGTCTGCAGTAGCTCAACAGCAAGGTTTTTCAGTTTTTTTTAGTTTTTTTCGAAATAGGGGTTGCATAACTGGAACCCTTATGATATATTATTACTTGTCGCTTCTGATATATCGTTTTGAACGGCAAATTGCGGACATAGCTCAGTGGTAGAGTATCGCCTTGCCAAGGCGAGGGTCGCGAGTTCGAATCTCGTTGTCCGCTCCATTATGTTTGCGCCCTTAGCTCAGCTGGATAGAGCGTTTGACTACGAATCAAAAGGCCGGGAGTTCGAATCTCTCAGGGCGCGCCATTTCTTCAATACAGTATCGGGATGTAGCTCAGCTTGGTAGAGCACCTGGTTTGGGACCAGGGGGTCGCATGTTCAAATCGTGTCATCCCGACCATTTAAATTTGCGGGTGTAGTTCAATG